>Ga0101944_10000761_pt1 | contig 85517 bp, 58 predicted proteins | sample DewCreD2012metaG_FD_75245 | JGI IMG/M metagenome (GOLD analysis project Ga0101944, IMG submission 75245) | Hot spring sediment bacterial and archeal communities from British Columbia, Canada, to study Microbial Dark Matter (Phase II) - Dewar... ... | reverse complement strand
GTTTCTATGATTAGCTTGGATTTGGCTAAATCATTAGGGTCAGGATTCACTCCATTTTGTTTGGCAAAGTCAATAAAATCGGCCAGAATATTAAATTTTTTAAGGTAACGGTCAACCTCGTCAAAAGTTTTTAGGTTACGGGTTTGCTTTCTGTGCTCATCGGCAAACTTAAAGGCGAAGCGATAGATGAGGTTTCGACGCGAAACCTGCTGGTAGTAAGGTGTAATGCCAATGGTATCGAGAGGCACAAAGAAATCGGGCATTATTCCGCCACCTCCGTAAACCAAACGACCCCCAACGGTGTAGTATTTGAGCGAATCGGCAAACTGAATGCTGTCGGCATTCTGGAATTCGCCATGCAGGTAACGATTGCCAATCTCATAGAAATACTCCTCATCGCCAGGCTTGTAAGGTTTTTGAATACTACGCCCCGAAGGGGTGTAGTAACGGGCAATGGTTAGCCTAAGGGCAGAGCCATCGGAAAAGTAAACCTGCTCCTGCACCAATCCTTTTCCAAAGGAACGGCGACCAATAATAGCACCACGATCGTTATCCTGAATTGCACCAGCAAGAATTTCGCTGGCCGATGCGGAAAACTCATCGATTAGTATTGCGAGGGGAAGGTCCTGGAAGAAACCCTTCCCATTCGATTTTGCTTCCTGACGCGGACGATTTTTACCCTGAGTATAAACAATTAACCTATTGGCTGGTAAAAATTCATTGGCTATGTTAATGGCTGCATCCATATAGCCTCCGCTATTGCTGCGCAGGTCGAGGATTAGTTTGGTCATGCCTTTTTCGGTAAGCTTAACCATGGCCTCAAGGAACTCCTTGTATGTAGTTTTGGCAAAGGTGTTAATCTTGATATAGCCAATATCCCGGGTGGGCATGTAGGCCACATCTACGCTGTAAATTGGAATTTTATCACGAACTATATCGAAATCGATTAGTTCAGGAACATCGGCACGCTTGATACTAACCTTCACCCTTGTGCCAGTTGGCCCTTTCAGCAACCTGGGAACGCTATCCATGGGGAATTTTATTCCCGCAATGTTCCTCCCGTTTACTTTTACAATTCTATCGCCTGCCAGAATTCCTAACTTTTCCGAAGGGCCACCAGGGATTGTGTTTATCACCACAACCGTATCGTTGTTCATGTTAAACTGGATGCCTATGCCATCGAAACCGCCCTCCAATGGCTCATTTACCGTTTGTAAATCCTTAGCAGGAATGTAAACCGAGTGTGGATCGAGGTTTTTCAGCACGGCAGGTATAGTATTCTCAACAAGGGTTTCGACCGAAATGGTATCGACATACTCATCGACAATGTACCGAATAACATTGCTAAGCTTATCGGTGCGGGGGTAAACCAGTAGGTTAGGTTTTTCAACCCTTCCGCCTAAAATCAGCCCAATAACAACACCAATAATAAGCACAAAGGCAATAACTATTGGGTAAACAATGTCTTTTTTAGAGTTTCGATAGTTCATGCTACTGCTTGTTATTAAAAATCTTCAACATCCTCAACCTCAATTTTTACCACTTCAATTCCGGCACGCTTTAACAGGTCGATACCATCTAGATTGTGGTATTCATCGCAGTAAACCACTCTTCGGATACCCGCCTGAATAATTAGTTTGGAGCATTCCATGCAAGGCGATGAGGTAACGTAAAGGGTAGCTCCCTCGGAGCTGTTGCTCGACTTTGCCACTTTGGTTATGGCATTTGCCTCGGCATGCAAAACGTAGGGTTTAGTTTTGCCACTCTCGTCCTCGCAGATATTTTCGAAACCGGCGGGCGTACCGTTGTAGCCATCGGAAATAATCATTCGTTCCTTAACAATAAGTGCACCTACCTGCCTGCGTTTGCAGTAAGAGTTTTTTGCCCAAATTTTTGCCATTTGTAGGTAACGCTTATCGAATTGGGGTTGCTTAGCTCCGTATGGATACTTACTTTTTTCCATGTGGTAAAGATAGCTTATTTTAAAATCGATTTAAAAACCGATGCCGTTCTTTCGGGTTCCTCAATAAAACCCATGTGACCTGAATTTTCAAGGTATATGGTTTTTGCACTTTTATGTCGTTCCTCCACCGCTTGGGCAACCTCCATCGATATTAAATTATCGTATTTCCCAAAGATCATGGTAACAGGGAATAGCGCCTGTTCAATTACGTGGTTGCGATCGGGGCGTTGGGCCATTCCGTTTAGTGCGCCAATAATGCCTGCATCACTTGTATTTCGGGCAATTGATTTCATGTGCTCGATTTCGCCCGAAAGCCTATCGTGATTTTGGTTGGCAAACAATCGCGGAATATTGGCTTGCACAATTTGTTCCTTTTGCCCTTCCCTAACCAGCTTAATGTCGGCCATACGGGTAGCACGTTTCTCGTGTGAATCGGCATTGGGGGTGGAATGGAACAGGCATAATCCGGTAAGCCAGTTAGGGTAACGTTCAGCAAAGGCTAAGCTGGCATATCCACCCATTGAATGCCCAATAAGATATGCCTTAGTGATTGATACAAAGCGCAAAACTGCGCTTACGCAGTCGGCCATGAAATCCGTGCCAATTACCTCTTCCTTGCAAATTGATTTGCCATGTCCGGGCAGGTCAACCGTGAGCACGGTATAGTCGGTTTCGAGCTCCATGGTTAGCTCATCCCAAATGGTAAGATTTTCCAAATAGCCATGCAAAAGCACCACAGCTGGCCCACTGCCGGTTATCCGGTAACGCAATGTGCACTTGGGTAGTTCAATATAACCTTCCATATCAAATTGCTTTTGTCAAAAGTATAAAATATCAACATTATGCCTAAAAAAATCTAAAGAAAACTCTAAATTTGTATGAAGATTATATTTTTCATGACTAAGAAAAGGGATTATAGAACCGAGATAGAAAATGATTCAAGGGTTGAAGATATTTTCAACCCAAAGCAATTTGAAGCAAAACCCTTTCTGAAATGGGCAGGGGGTAAAACACAGTTATTGCCTTTGTTTAAAAATTTATATCCCAACGATTTGAAACAAAAAAAGATAAAAAACTATTACGAACCGTTTCTCGGAAGTGGTGCTGTGTTTTTTGATATAGCACAAAACTATGATATTGAAAGTGCATTTCTTTACGACATTAACGAAGAACTTGTTCTGACTTATAGAGTAATTCAGAAAGATGTATCCAAATTGCTAGACTTTCTCTATAGGTATCAAAAAACATATCGCTGTCTTGACAGAAAAAGCAGAGAAGAATACTTTTATGAACAGAGAACCAACTATAATCTTCAAAGATTTAATGTTGACTACGATAAGTATTCTGAAAATTGGGTTCCACGTGCTGCTCAATTGATCTTTTTAAATCGAACCTGTTTTAATGGTTTATATAGGGTCAACTCCAAGGGTGAATTTAATTCTCCCATAGGTGATTATGAAAATCCGACAATTTGCGATGAGCAAAATTTGCTGGCTGTTCATAAGGTGCTTCAAATAGCCGAAATTAGAAAAGCAGATTTTTATTCAGTTATTAAGGATCTTAAATCGAGCGCATTCATATACTTTGATCCTCCTTACCGGCCTATAAGCAAAACCGCCAATTTCAAACATTACAGTAAAAATGATTTTTCCGATTCTGAACAAATCAGGCTTTCAAAACTATTTAACACATTGAATGAACGGGGCGTGCTGCAAATGTTAAGCAATTCCGATCCTAAAAATTTAGATCCTAATGATGATTTTTTTGATACCATTTACCAGAAATTTAACATTATTAGAGTTCCTGCCAAAAGAATGATTAATTCCAATGCTCAAAAGCGAGGTTTAATCAACGAAATAGTAGTAACAAATTACTCTATAGCATGATGGAGAAAGGAAGTAAAAGTAATGAAACTGGAAATCAACTAGAAAGAGCCGTAGTATCTGTTTTTAGGGGAAAGAGGTTTGAAATAGTAAAATATAGGGACTGGGAAAAAAACAAAGAAAAATACGGAAGTGAGTTGTTACTAGTGAATGTTCCATTTACAACAATATACAAACACAGTGGTAATACAGAATTCTTATTACTTTCGGAAAGATATAATATTTGTGCACGAATTGAGTGTAAATGGCAACAAGTGTCAGGTTCTGTTGATGAAAAACTACCATACTTATATCTTAATGCAATTGAAGCAATGCCTGAAAATACTATTATCATTCTAATTGATGGACAGGGTTGGAAACAAGGTGCGATTCAATGGCTAAAAGATGCTGTTGCCTCAAAAAAATATTCTAACGAATCTAATATTTCAAAGCAAATCTTTGTCTTCAATTTAACTGAATTTTTTACCTGGGCTAACAATACGTTTCAATAAATTCTACCTGTATCCAACTACACAGGTTTTCTTTTCGCGGTTAACCTTGCCGGAGAGGTTGAAGTATTCAATGTAAACGATGTAAATACCTGAATTAACTCGTCGGTTTTGGGAGTCGGTTCCATCCCACCTCAGCTGACCCGATGTTCCCATGGTTAAGTTGTTGGCAATCCGATAGATTTCAACGCCGTTAGCATTGAAAATCCTAATATTGGCCACATAACCGGGTTCGGGTAATTGGTAGGTTATGAGCAGGTAATCATCGCGACCGTCGCCATCGGGCGAGAAGGTCTCAGGCGTTAGGGTAAACCTGCTATTACCTGCCGTTAAATCGACATATTGCGAGTTTCGGTAAGTTGGGGTTGCAAACCCGGCTGCCTGTGCAGCCGATTGCCACGAGCTTGCCTGATTGCTCGGCATGTTGGGGTTTATGCGCTCAAGCGATACCCCTTTAACATCGCTAAGCAGCCGGTTATGCATCTTTTCGGTATAGCGCAATTCATCTACTATGTCGGTGTTAGAGTTTAGTAATACAACATAGCCCTTGTCGGTATTAAAAGCTGCCATTTTCGAAACCTTGACAAAAGCAGAGGGATTGAGGCAGGAATAGAACTGTTGAACCAGACTGGGATCTAGAGTGATTACGGCAAACTCGTTGGGAAACAAAAGTTGTGGCAATAGCGAAGAGGGATTAACATCTTTTAGGGTAAGGTCGGTCTCATTCCGATTTGCAAGTTTTAGCTGCGCAAGGTCGAAGCATTTACCGGTTGGATTGTAAAACTCTACAAAATCGGTTCCGCCCACATAGGGGTTGAAAAGAACCTCGTTTATAACTACATCACCCAGATTGGCCATTTGGGGCAGTCCTACTCGGATAACCGTGTCGGGCATGATATTCCCTGCAAAATCCGATAAACCTGAAATTGTGACTTCATAAATACTTTCGGGGGCAAGGGGTTCCGATAGCTGAATGGTAACCAGGGTGAAAAGTTGGCTAACGCTTATCTCAACGATACTTAGACTGATTTTATAGTTTTCGCGAAGGGTTACGGAAAGGCTATCCATTGGTTCATTGAAAACTAACCGAATGGTTTCGGCATTGGGAACTTCAAGGTAATGCAATCTCGGTGATGTAACATCGGGGTTTGTTGACGATACCGAATTAACTGCACAGGGCGTTCCACCCTCAGAGCCTATGCATGCCCGCCAGTTGTTTTTGCCCTCGGCCAAGTTGGTGTAGTCAATACATTCCAATGAGTATCCACCTCCATTTCGTGTCGAATCGTTATACCATTCGGCTGTGTAGTTAGCAAAGCTAATAAGATTTCCCTGCGGGTCGAAGAGTTTGAGCAACATACCTTCGTTTAGTAACGAGGGGAACGATGTTACTGCAATGGCCTTTCCGAAAGGTTTAAAGTTGTTCATGGCTGTAGTGCCTCCAATAAGCGCAAACGACTTTTGCACAATGGTGTCGGTAGGAAGAGTAACCGTTTTATCGTTCAGCGTAAGCCTCCAGCCCGATGTAAGCACCGTGTCGGTTCCTGGGTTAAAAAGTTCAATGTATTCATATTCAGGCAAACCGTTCGATGGAATAGGGTTGGCCATTATCTCGTTAATAATCAGCTGACCCAAATTACCTTGGGTGCTCAAACCAAACTCAATACTATCGGGCAAACTGTAACCATCACTATCGGTAATATTTTTAATGCTTAAAATCAATTTATCAAATGGTAGTTTTTGGGTAATAAGTGTAACAGTGTTCGGTTCGCTAATTTTTATCTCCAAAATATCGATATTTTGCTTGCTGCTCGATTTTAAAAGGTAATTCTCAATGTTTTTAGCCGATTGTGCATTTACGGATTTTGAAAAATTGACTCTAATGGTATTCAGGGTTACAATTTTTGCACTGCTTATAACCGGTGGGTAGTTGGTAGCACAGAATTCAAGGTCATCAATCCAGAGCTGACCTGCACGGCTCGATGTATATGCAAAAACAAAAGCCATATAACCACCAATTGCATTTGCAATTTTAGCTTCGCCGCCATAGGTTTTCAAACCAGTAGATTTTGGGGTAAACCATAATTTTAGGAAGCCATTGGGCGACAGGGTAACGGTTATTTTGACTTCGTCGTTTTCGTTCCAGTCGAAGTCCGATTGAATAATACTACTTCGTTTCCCTTTAGCGAATTGCCAAACGGAGATATAATTGTTTCCGCTCGAGGGGTTTATGCCTACGGCAAAACCTTCGGATTCGGTATCTGTTGGATTTTCGTGGGTTGATGAAAATGCCAGGTAAAAGTAGTTCTCCGACGAGGGATTCCAATTGCCGTTTCTAATGGTTATGCTCCACTCCAAGGCTTTACCGGTTAAGCTGTTTTCTATGGGTAGGCTTATAACCGATTGCTTTTCTGCTGGGTCGCCAGCATGGGCAAGCGAGAACTCTCCGCCTATAGGCTCTACCCTCGATGCTATCCAATTCTCTATTCCGTTCCAACTTGGCAGTTGGCCCTCAAAGTTCTCATTTATTTGGCAGGCATGGTTATATCCGCAGTAAATGTTATCCGATACGGCATCGGCTAACCATCCAAAATACGATTTAAGCCGATATACTCCGGTTGATGCTAGTTTTACATCGTTCCAAGTGGCAATCCCTTTGTCGAGCGGTTGAAGTATTGGGTCAACGGTTAGATTACCTGTGCCGCTATGTAATTCAAGAGCTGCATAGGCCTGAAATTCGCGGTCAACATTTCCGCGAGCATCGCAGGCCATTACACTCACGCAGAATGGCTCATTGGGGTTGACCGCAAAGGGTTGGTTCACAAACTTTAGCCTGTCGGCTTGGATTTCTACTCGGCAGGGTCGGCCAAATATGGTTGATGGAAATGCACTGCTAAAAGCGGTGCTGTTATCAAAGGTACTCCATCCATGGTTGCTTGCAGGTATGTAGAACTGAAACCGGAAGGCATCAACAAGGTTTCTGTCCTTTAAAAAGACTTTGAGAATAAAGTTGGCTGAATCGGCATCGTTTACCCAAAAGTCATCCTCGTTAAAATTGATTTGAAGGGCATTCCCACTAAACGAGAAAGCATTAGGTGTAACAACCGATGTCCCATTGTCCAATACAAAACCTTGAACCATTCGTGCCAGCATTGGTAGGTCGCTTGGATTAAAGGCAAGTAGTTTAATTTGGCTAACGTTCAGCGGTAAATCATCGGTACTGCCGGGGTCTTTCAGCTTAAACCGAATAATTTCGAGGGCTGCCGATGTGTAGCTGTTGTTAGGTGTAAAAACAACCGTATCGGACGGCTGGATTAGCGGTGTTGCTATACCGTCGGCATCGCCGCAGGTGATGTTACCCGACACAGCATCGTTAAGGTTCGGATTGCGTGCTATAAGCGTGAACACACCTGGTTCTGAATAGGTGGCATCAAACTGCGCCTCACCGTTAACAATTGGTGCAGGATTTTCCGTTTGTAAAGCAAGCTCACCATTACCTGTGGCAAGAATCAGCTCCACATTGGCGTTGAAGCTGGCATCAGGATTACCGTTTGCATCGGTTGGCTTAACCTTTACATTGAATTCTTCGTTAACGCCAACGCGGGCAGGAACACTTGTAAACATCAACCTTGAAGCAATTACCCTGATGGTGGCCGTTGCCGAGTTGATGTTGTTTGGAAACTTTGCGGCAAAGCGGCTGCCAATATTGTAGGCCTCAAACATCGGGTTTTGCTTGTCGATAAAGAGTTGAATGGTTTGATTATCAACTATACCGCTACTTTTCAGGTATATCCATATACTCAACTCTTTAATTTGGCCATCGGCAATGGTCAATGCACCTTGTGGGAAGGTAATATCAATGGTTGAAGTTTTAATATCCACGCTCGAAGTTGCTATATAGCTTGTTCCCTGCTTTACCAAAATGCCTTCAATTACCTTGTTTAACGTTGCTGCATTTGCTGTATTTGCCCTGTTCAATCGAATTTTCATCAGGTAGGTTGGTGCGCCATCGCTGCCCGGGTCGGTTATGCGGAATCGCATTATCTCGTTAGCTTGCGCCGGAGTGATAGCCATTGAACTGATATCGAACGACTGCACCTGTGTGCCAGGAATTTCGGCAATCGAACTTGTATCGTATCCAATTACTATATCATCGCTTAGGGCCATGTCCAGGTTATCGCCGTTGGCCTTAATCTGAATGGTTCCATACCTATCGTATAGTAAGCTATCCCATTTTGCAACGCCTTGCAGCGCCATCCGGCTTAAACCGTTTGCTGAACTTAGGTTTCCTAAACCCTCAGAAAGACTTATTTCAATATTACCCATGTAGTCAGTATCTACATTGCCATTGGTATCGGTGGCTGCCACTTCAAGCGCAAAAGGCTTACCAATAATGGCAATTGGCGAGATGTTGCGAAACATTGCCTGTGTTGCGTCAACCCGTATGGTGAATATTCCCGATTGCACCTTGGCCGGAAAGGTTTGCGCAAACCCTGAACCCCAAAGGCTCGATAGAAAGCCATGGTTCTGGTTGTCAATCTCAAACCTTAGGTTGATATTATCAGGAATGTTGCTATGTTTTAGGTAGATACCAAACGTGAATTCTGCGCTTTGCCCATCGGGAATTGTGGCATACGAACTATCTACATCAATAATTACCTGTTGGTCGATAATGCTCATGGTTAGGATTTGTATTAGCTGCCCATCCCTCTTCAGAGTGATTCCTCCAAGTAGGTTACTCCACGATGCGTTCTCAGGGTCAGGGTTTTTGATTGTCATTCGCTTAACGTAGGTGGGCAACCCATCGCCTGAACCTTCATCGGCAATGCGAAACCTAAAAACATCAAAACTATTTTCAGGTGATGTTGATGTAGAAGCAATACTGGTGGATGCTACCTGCTGAGTTGGTTCCAGAACAATTGTGGTTCGGTTGTTTGGATTTATAGGTTGATAGATAAACGAAATATCATCGGCCCACAGCTTCATGTCCTGTGCCGATGAGTAACGGTAGCCAATCCCAAAAATGTTAAAGTGCTTGTAGCTAAAATCGTAAACTGTTCCGTAGGTGGTTAAGGTGCTGAAGTTACCGCTAACTGATGCCCGGAGGGTAAAGTTTCCGTCAAAAGTTCTGGTAACCTCAATTGCTCCTGCTTTACCGGTGCCAATTTGTGTTTGCCAGTTTAAGGTTGATGTAAGAATTACCTGAGCGGTTCCATTATCAATGCGCCAGAGCTTTAGTAGGTCGTCGCTGCCGGTAAGGTTAACCCCTACTGCATACCCCGATTGGCTTCCGTTAGCAATATCGCTATCTGTCATCAGGTAAACCCACCAACTATTCGATGCCGAGGGGTCGTAGCCGTGGCGTATCAGAAATCGCCAGGTAACATCACCCTTGTCGATATCCCAGTTGGGCAAAGCCCTATAAATGGTATCGGTGTAGGCTACGCTGTTGTCGTAGATTTGCCTGAGCGAGACACTTCCCGATAGGGGGCTGCTTGTGCTAATAGCCCATCGGTTTTCGGGTTTTTGTGTCCATCCCGATAGTTCGCCTGTTTCAAAATCGTAGCTTACAACTTGCTGACCAATACTCAGCTTTACCAGTAGTGTTAAAATAAGTAAGACCAGCGCTCGCATTTAAACTATTGTATAATTTTACAATCAAAATTTACGAAAATTTTCAATTAATCACCTGAAAAATATTTCTTTATGCGAGTGGCAGTAGTTGGGGCAACAGGCCTCGTAGGTAGTGTTATGCTTCGCGTTCTGGAGGAACGCAATTTCCCTGTCGATGAGTTAATTCTGGCAGCATCGGAAAAATCGGTTGGTAAAACCGTAAAGTTTAAAGGTGCCGACGTTAAGATTTGTTCCGTTGCCGATGCAGTTAAGCAGAAACCTGCCGTTGCAATTTTTTCAGCCGGTTCAGCTGCATCAAAGGAGTGGGCTCCGAAGTTTGCCGAAGTTGGCACAACCGTTATCGATAACTCGTCGTGCTGGCGGATGTACCCTGAAATCCCACTTGTTGTTCCTGAGGTTAACGCTGGAGTTCTTACCCCCAACCATAAAATTATTGCCAACCCAAACTGCTCAACCATTCAGCTGGTAGTGGCCATCAACCCTTTGCACCTGAAGTATCGTATTAAACGGATTGTTATTTCAACCTACCAGTCGGTTACGGGAACAGGTGTAAAAGCTGTAAACCAGCTTTTTGCCGAGCGCCAGGGGCACGAGGCCGATATGGCTTACCCTCATCCCATCGACCTAAATTGTTTTCCGCATGGCGGAACATTCTTGGATAATGGATATACTACGGAGGAGCAAAAGCTAATTGACGAAACCCGGAAGATAATTGGCGATCAGAGCATCATGGTTTCACCTACTGTTGTTCGTATTCCTGTTATTGGTGGTCATTCTGAATCGGTAAACCTTGAGTTTGAGCACGATTTCGACGTAAACGATGTATTTGAGATTCTACGCAATGCTCCTGGAATTGTGGTTCAGGACGACCCCGCTGCAGACCATTACCCCATGCCACGCTTTGCCGAGGGCAAGGATGATGTGTTTGTAGGACGTATCCGACGTGATATTTCCCAACCGCGAAGCCTTAACCTTTGGGTAGTGGCCGACAATCTTCGCAAGGGTGCAGCCACCAATGCCATACAAATTGCCGAGTATTTAAATACTAAAGGTTGGCTTCAGTAATATCGGGGTAGAGGAAATTATCGTAGGGATAACGCGTTACATGTATCTCCCTTACCATAGTGTAAAGCAAAGCACGAAACTCATCAATGTTGATTTTCTGCTTGGCAGAAATGAAAATGGTATGGGTTCCTTTTTTGCTTATCCATGTCCGTTTTAGCTCATCAAGGCTGATGTTCTCGCGGGTGTATGGGGCAAGGTCGTCGTCGGGCTTACGGGTCCAGGTGTAGGCATCAATCTTGTTAAAAACAAGAATGGTTGGTTTATCGCCTCCACCAATCTCGTGCAGCGTTTGGTTAACAATATTGATTTGCTCCTCAAAGTTGGGGTGGGCAATATCAACCACATGCAACAGCAAGTCGGCTTCACGCACCTCATCGAGGGTTGATTTGAACGATTCCACAAGCTGGTGTGGTAGCTTGCGGATAAAACCAACGGTATCGGATAGCAGGAAAGGCAAATTGCCTATTACAACCTTTCGTACGGTGGTATCGAGGGTGGCAAAAAGTTTATTCTCGGCAAACACCTCCGACTTGCTGATAAGGTTCATAATTGTGGACTTTCCCACGTTGGTGTAACCAACAAGTGCAACACGAACCACACTTCCCCTATTTTTACGCTGGGTGGCCATTTGCCGGTCAATCTTGCTTAGCTCCTCTTTCAGCTTGGCAATACGGTCGCGAATAATACGGCGGTCGGTTTCAATTTCGCGCTCACCGGGGCCGCGAAGCCCAATACCTCCGCGCTGACGCTCTAGGTGTGTCCACATCCGCTTAAGTCGGGGGAGCAGGAACTGGTATTGTGCTAATTCAACCTGGGTTTTGGCGTAAGCGGTTTTTGCCCGTTGGGCAAATACGTCGAGTATGAGATTGGTCCGGTCGAGCACCTTCCTTTTAAATTCATGCTCAAGGTTGCGCAGCTGGGTTGGTGTAAGCTCATCATCGAAAATTACCATGTCCACATCGTTATCCTCGATATACGCAGCTATCTCCTGAACCTTTCCGCTGCCAATGAATGTGCGTGGGTTGGGCTCATCAATCTTCTGTATAAACCGTTTTAGGGTTATGGCACCTGCTGTTTCCGTAAGGAATTCAAGCTCATCGAGGTAATCGGTTATCTCCTGCTCTTTCTGAAAAGGAAGTAAAACGCCAACCAGTAAGGCTTTTTCCTGTTTTTTTGCTGTCGAAATTGGGTTTATCATCTGTTTGTAATCAATAAAAAACCCTGAATAATCAGGGTTTTCTTTAACGATAATATCAAAGTAAAGGTTTAATTTTTGAGCTCAAATTTAATAGGAATTACGAATTTAACCCTAACCTTTACACCATTATTGATTCCGGGTTCCCAGCGGGGCGATCCCGAAACAACCCGTATAGCCTCTTTTTCAAGACTTTTATCAATTTTATTTATCACCCTAACATTCGTTACGCTACCATCGCGCTCAACTATAAATTCAACTAAAGCTACACCCGTTACTCCGTTGTCGATGGCATCTTGTGGGTAACGGATATTTGGGATAACAAATGTATTCCGGAAATGGTTTGCATCGCCTTTATCGAATTTTGGCATCTCCTCAACACTAACATAGGGCTCATCAATTTCTTTTTCATCAACCCGAATAACTGGTGGAACGTAAGCATCCTTGGGCTCCTCAAAAATATCGCTGCTGTAATTGGGTTCAATGTTGTTTTCAACCACTACTATTCTATCTACAAAAGTTACTTTTGGTGGTGCTGGTTTAACTATGTCCTTGGGATCGGTTGTGATAGGGGGCAGTTCAATGGTTCCATTGCTACTCCCAAGTTCCGAAATCAGGCTAGTATTGATACCTGCGGGAGTTTTCCATTCAAAGGCCAGGATAGCAAGTAGTATTGATACCGTTAATCCTACCTCAAAGAAAAGGGTGCGCTTGCTTTCCAGGTCGGCTTTTTTCGATTTTTTTGCTTCCATAACTTTTTATGTTAAAGGGTTTCTAGTAATAAAACGATAACCATACCCCTTTCATTGTGTATAATAAAAAAATAACCCCGCAAAAAGCGGGGTTTAGTATTCTAATCTTATTTAATAAACTACTGAAGCACAAAGATAATTGGAATGGTAAACTGAACACGAACAGCTTTACCGCGCTGTGAACCGGGTTTCCATGTTGGTGAAGACGATACTACACGAATAGCCTCTTTATCGATAGAAGGGTCAACACCTCGAACAACCTTAACGTTAGTAACCTTACCACTTGGCTCAACTACAAAGTTAATAATAACGCGTCCCTGGATACCGTTTTCAGCAGCTACATCGGGATACTTAAGGTTCTGCTGTACCCAAACGCGGAAGTTATTGATATCGCCACCCTGGAACGAGGGCATATCCTCTACAATAACGAATGGGGTATACTCTTCCTCTTCCTGTTCTTCATCCTTGAATGCCATAACCGTAACAGCTTTGTCCTCGGAGAATTCACTATCAAAGATGTCAGTATTGTCATCGATATTAACGTTATCATCAACGACCTTGATGACGTCCGAAACGGTAATCTGCTTTGGGGGTTCAGGGGGTTTAACCTCATCGCGGTTGGTAATAGGAATAATTTCCTGCTCAACCTTTACATCTGTGGTTTGTGCAAGGTCAACATTTACGGTGTCAGTGGTTGTCCATTCAAAGGCCAGCAAAACAATACCCAGCGATATGGCAAGCCCTATTTCAAAGAATAGGATTTTCTTGTTTTGCAGGTCAGCCTTAGGGTTTTTCTTCAGTTCCATATTTTTGCGTATTTGGCTCTTGGTATAACGGTTAATTTCCTAGTTTATTTTGAGCTACAAAGCAATAAAAATTTTATTTATCTTCCAATGATTATACGTAGTTTTTTAAATCATGTTAAAAAAAATTGCATGAAATTGGCAGTATAATTAAAAAGTTGTTATTTTTGCAGCGTTATTTCATGGGGGTATAGCTCAGTTGGCTAGAGCGCTTGCATGGCATGCAAGAGGTCAGGGGTTCGACTCCCCTTACCTCCACGGGTCAAGGGATACGTAATGTAGCGTATCCTTTTTTGTTTCCACCCCCCCTCAGGTGGCTGGAGCGTCCCGCAGGAGCGGGAAGGTCAGGGGTTCGACTCCCCTTACCTCCACGGGTCAAGGGATACGCAGGGTAGCGTATCCTTTTTTGTTTCCACCCCCCCCTCAGGTGGCTGGAGCGTCCCGCAGGAGCGGGAAGGTCAGGGGTTCGACTCCCCTTACCTCCACGGGTCAAGGGATACGTAATGTAGCGTATCCTTTTTTGTTTCCACCCCCCCTCAGGTGGCTGGAGCGTCCCGCAGGAGCGGGAAGGTTGTTGAGGTTGATGGTTGTTCGTTGATAGTTGTTCTTGAAGAGGATTGGAACACTGATGATGAAGATTATACAGATTTACACTGTGAAACACCCTGTAAGCTCTGTGTAACACTGTGATACCAATTTGGTTGATGGTTGTTGGTTGGTAGTTGATAGAAAATTCAATAGAACATGGATAGTGCTTATTGTGAAGATATACAAGGATATACAATAAACTAAACTCCAAAAACCAAACACTAAACACAATTTGCCCTAAACCTTGAACCCTAAACCTTGAACTTTTAACCTTTACCCTTTATCCTTTATCCTTTATCCTTTATCCCTTATCCTTACCCATCCCCCAACCCCGTAACCAATCACCACTCCAATTATATTCGATATCAAATCGTACGTGTTAAATGTTCTATGGGGTATATATAGTTGCCAAACTTCGGCTAGGGCTGATGCTACTAATAGTAGTATTACAACGCCAATGTTAGAGGTTTTTATACCCACCAATTTTAGTGAAACTACAACCAGAACAAATAGTATAATGTGAACCAGATAATCTGTATGAATAATAACTCCGAGGAACTTATATTTGGGAAAGTTGATTGGCAGAAAAGAGGGAATAACCAGTATAGCTGTTACCCATAGGGCTATTATTAAAAATAGAATGGTTAAACTACGAAAGCGCAGCATTAATTTGTGTGTTAAAAAACCAAATTTACACAAATATCAGCTAATTAATCTAAATAACCTTCATCTGACAAAAAACATCAAATAATTCCTTTCCGTTGTCAATTTTGCTAACTTTACGGAAGGAAAAGATATGCGTATGAAAAGGTTAATCGCAGTAGTAATCATAGTATTATCAGCAAAAGCAGCTGCTTTTGCACAACAGGGGTTACAGCCAACCATTGCAGCAATGCGTTGGGGGGCCGACTATAAACTCCATGTAAAGCTGGCTAACGACTCCGACTATGTTGTTGATGTTCGTGGCCTTTACCATACCGGCAAGGATCTTTTCATTGACACCACTAATAATTCTGCCACATACTATCCAGTTAGTCTCGATAAGGAATTTGTTGATTACATTAAAAGCAAGAGAATCTACAACGATGATTCTAGGGCCGACAGCTTGGCCCAACCCAGTTACAAAACTTTATGGTCAGCACTACATGGTAATTTAGGTGGTGGTTATATCCATTTTATCAACTGTATGGTTTATGCCCTCGAATCACAAAACCTCCGGTTAACCGATCCAATTCTGATGCGCCCCTCAACTAAGTGGAAACCTAAGCCTATGACATCAACCTATAAGCGTACCCGGAAATGGACATACTACTACCCAAACACCCAACAGCTGGCACTTAAGGAGTATAAACTCCGTAAGAAAACGGGAGATTTGAAAGACCTACAGGGGGTGCCCCAGCCTTTTATCGATTTGTTTCTGTCAACAAACCAATCCGATTACGAAAAGTTGGTTGCCAACCGCCGTATGCGCGAGGTTGCCCAAATCGAACTGGTTAAACTTTTGCTTGGCGCAAAGTATTTAGGCGAGGATCAAATTAGGTATATCAGCTCACGCGTGCTAATAGCCGTGATGAAATATAATGTGAACACCATGCCCTCGGTAATCATTTTCGACGATTACAATGCCGCAGTAGCACTCTCGTTGGGTGTGAACGGCTATAAGATTGAAAAGATTGTTTACTCCGATGGCGAGGTGGTTACTGGTACCGAACTCGAAGGTCGTACTGAGCTGATTGAAGCACTTATCAAACGAATAAACGAAGCCAACGAGCGCGTTTTCCGCAAGAAGCTGCAGCTTTACTACCAGAGGAAGAAATAGCGCCCATTAGTCATGCGTGTTTCGTTTTTAGTGTTTGGTGTTCAAGGTTTAAGAGCCTGTCTCGCATTAGCGGGATTCAAAGTTAAAAGTTAAAAAGATGAAGGATAAAGGTTTGGGATTTACAAACTAATATCGACAATCATCTATCAACAAACAACCTGCTAGCGCTTCTCAAGAAGCACCACATTCTCCACGTGGTGGGTGTGTGGGAACATATCGACAGGTTGAATACGGGTAACCTTGTATAGTTCGGACATTAAGGCAATATCGCGAGCCTGTGTGGCCGGGTTGCAGCTAACGTAGATAATACGATTGGGCTGAGCAGCCACTAGAACTTTAGCTAGATCGGGGTGTATACCTGCACGGGGAGGATCGAGTATTACCACGTCGGGTTTGCCGTGCTCATCAATAAATTTATCGTTTAAAAAATCCTTTAAATCCCCGGCAAAGAAAAGCGTATTTGTAATTCCGTTTAGCTGCGAGTTAATTATGGCATCTTCAATAGCCTCGGGGACATACTCTATCCCCACAACCTTTTGGGCGTTACGTGCCACAAAGTTGGCAATAGTACCTGTGCCCGTGTACAAATCGTAAACCAATTCATTGCCTGTGAGCTGTGCAAAGTTGCGAGCCACCCTATATAGTTCAAGCGCTTGTTCCGAGTTGGTTTGGTAGAACGATTTGGGTCCAACCCTGAACTTTAAACCTTCCATTTCCTCGATAATATGATCCTTTCCCGCAAATAGCTTAACCTCTAAATCGCTAATGGTTTCGTTCAGTTTGCTGTTTTCAACGTACATCAGCGAGGTAATTTGAGGGAAACTGATACGCAGGTACTCCAGCAAATCCTGAACCTCATTGTTGTATCGGGTAACCGATAGGATTGTCATGACCTCGCCTGTGCTTGCAGTGCGAATAATCAGATTCCTTAGCAACCCTTGCTTGGTGTAAAGGTTAAGGAAAGGAATGCCGTGCCTAATGGAATAATCCCTAACAGCCAGTCTGATTGAGTTCGATGGTTCGGGTTGAAGGTAACAGTTGCTTACATCAAAAACCTTATCGAACCTACCGGGAATATGGTACCCCAGTGCAGGAATCCTTTCGATTTCGCCTGCCTGTTCAATTTCCTCTCTTGTCAGCCAACGGCTATCGGAAAAGGTGAATTCCAACTTATTGCGGTAGTGGGTGGTGTTTTTTGATCCAATTATCGGCGATATCTCAGGCAACTCAATTTTTCCAATACGTTTTAGCTGGTCGGCTACCTGCTTCTGTTTATACCTTAGCTGCTCGTTGTAGGGCAAATTTTGCCATTTACATCCGCCGCATAGACCAAAATGATAACAAAAAGGCTCAACTCTTTTTGGGGAGTATGCATGCCACTTAACTACATGCCCCTCCATGAAATTCTTGCGGTTGTTGGTAACCTGTATATCAACCACATCACCAGGTGCGGCAAATGGCACAAAAACAACCTTGTTTTCAACCCTTCCTATGGCTTTCCCTTCGGCAGCAATGTCCTCAATCAGGATTTGCTCAAGCAGCGGCTTACTTCTTCGTCCCACGATTATTTTGAGTAAATTTGAACTTAATGAAAACGTTATTGTTTTGCAAAGGTAGCTAAATTGTATGGATTCATTAACCCATGCGCTTACTGGCGCTATAATTGGTCATGCCTTAGGTGATAATAAAATTGGGCCTAAGGCCATGATACTGGGCGCCGTTGCCGCAAACATTCCCGATTTTGATGTGGCATTTACCCGTTTCTTCGACCCGGTTGAGGCCATGTTTGTTCATCGTGGATTTAGCCATTCGTTGCTCTTAATGGTTTCCGGTTCCATTTTGTTGGCATTTTTTTTAAAGCGATTTGCTCGAACACAATACTCGTTTGGTTTTTGGTGGCTTATGGTATTGCTACCTTGGCTATCGCATTTAACCATGGATATTTTTAACACTTACGGAACAGCCCTCTTTGAACCCTTTAGCAGCTTTAGAGTTTCGTTCGATTCCATGGCAATAATCGATGTTAACCTACTTTTTATTCTTGCGTTAACCATCCTTGCACTTTTCTTTTTCCGGAAAAAGCAGTATCGCTTCAAGCAATTGGTTGGCATTTTAGGGCTTGTAATGGTTACGCTTTATTTTGCGCTGAATGTTTTCATCAAACTTTCGCTTGAAAGGGAGGTTAAGGAAAGGCTAACAGCCTCCGATATCGCTTTTACCCGCATACACTCCACACCCTTACCTTTAACCAACCTGGTTTGGATGGTTGTTGTGGAAGACTCGGCCAGTTTCAGGGTAACACAGGTAAGTATTCTAAAAAAGCAAATTGTAAGCCATACCTTATTATTAAGAGGTAATGTTGATAAATGCAGTGACCCTATAAAACGAATCAAGGAATTCACCAAGGGTTATTACACCATAGATATCGATGGTCGGGGTTACTTTTACGTGAACGACTTACGTTTTTCGAGTTTAGAAAGCCTTTACCCAGCAGCCTATGTAGTCCGGTTCAAGGTTGATGAAACAACCTGCAAGGTACAGCGCACCCATCCCAAAAGGGGAATAACACCCGGGAACATTTTTGATCTCATGCGAAAGGTGTTTTAGGGTGAGGTGTGTCACTCACGTTCCTGTAACGCTTAACGCGATCCCAGATTCCAGATTCCAGATTCCAAATTCCAAATTCCAGATTCCAGATTCCAAATTCCAGATTCAAGATTAAATGTGAATTCTTTTCTATCAACCATCAACAGTCAAAGCCACTTTTCATCCTGAGCGTAGCGAAGGATCTCACTTATTAAGGATTGAAGAGATGCTTCGGCGGAACTCAGCATGACAAAGGTTTGAGGATGCTAAGGTTTTGTCATTCCGAGCAAATGCGAGGAATCTCATTATAAAAGGTTTAAAGTAAAGAGATGCTTCGGCGGCGCTCAACATGACATGAGGGAACGGGTCATTCTCAAACTATCAACCGTCAACAATCATCTAAATAAGCGCCACAGGGTTACACAGGGTTCACACGGTGTTTCACAGTGAAAATCAGTCTAATCTGCGTCATCTGCGTTCCATTTAAATTCACCATCAACCAACAACTAACCTTTCCTTCCTCCCATTACTAAATACCTTCTCACCCAATCGTATAACATTTTTTATGAAAAAAATTTGTATTTTAAAAAATCGCCGTAAATTGCTATACCAATAACAGTAACAAAAAATAAATTAAAGAGTTAGAAATCAGCGTATTAAAGTGTTTTAAGCAAACTTATACGGCGTATTTTGTATTTGGGTTTCATGAGGAGGAAGGATTTAGTTTATTTTAACAGTACTGGTTTTTGAATAGGTTAAGGTGTAATGCTATGCCTTAGCTTTTTTATTAGTATCAACTCGAAAAATGGTGTAATAAATATGAATATGAGACGACTGATTAATTTTCTTGGGTTAATAGCGCTACTAGTTTTATGCGTTAAACCCGTTTACCCGGAAGGAACCAAACAGCTTATGCCCAACTCAAGCGATAGGCTTTGGTTGGAGTTTAACGTATTTCAAACCGGTAGCAGCGATTTTGCCGGTTACGATTGCGCAGCTGAGAAAAAGCTATACATACGTGTTCGTTCGGGAGAAAAGGTATTTTTTGGTTTTAAAATGAATACCGAGAATTATGGGGGAAATGTTAATACCGATCCTACCAGGGTAAGGTTTAGAGTAAGAAAACCTGATGGAACCATTGCATATGCTGAAACAGCCATGCCAACATCTGGTGCTGGGTACATTACAAATTACACCCAGGCCATTACTGGACCTAACGGCGCCAAACTTAATGGCGTAACTATAACTACAGGTTATAGCCCTCTTTCCTTTACTGCCGATCAAACCGGTGATTACTATATAGAATTCAGACATCTTGACAACAGAAGGTGGGCGCTGGAGTTCTTTGATATCACCGTTACCGATGCCAGCAACAACATCATCACTAATCCAGGTGAACCCAATAAGCCTGCCGGCCGCATTTATAGTAAGGGTTGGCAAATGACAACTACAAGTTACACCCAATACCCTGTAAATAACTTCTTCTACGTTTTCACTTCCGATGAGTTTGTAAATAAAATTAATTTCCAGTATTACCCATTCTCTTTCAAGTTCCAGTCAAACTCCTATGGTATTATTCCATCGGGCACTGAACCCAACTACATAAAGCGTGCCCAGAGTAAGGATAACGACCAAACCGCCAATGCTATGGAATATAGGGTTTACTTTAATGACCCCGATCGAAGCATTTGGCCAACCACTCGCCTTGCTCCTCCAAAAATCCAGGTATGGGCAGAGGATACCCTTTTCTACGATTACGATTACATGCGTACACCCATGCAGTTGCCGGTCTCCGATTACGATGTTTACCTTGAGAAGAACAGGGTGGGTTGCCCTTACAGCTCGGTTGCTATCTTTAAAATGGAGATGAATATTGATGCCTTTGTTGCCATTCTTATCGATATAAATGGTGGCGGGTATTCAACCAGCGGAAGCGACAGGGTGATATATAGAGACTTAAAAAAAGGGATAAACTACATACTTTGGGATTTTAAGAACGATGCTGGTGCCGAGGTTCCGGTTGGCGTTTACAATGCATCGGCCACTTTCATGGGGCGCGGACCAACCAACTTCCCAGTTTACGATGTGGAGCAATGCGACGGAGTTACCACATCGTCGGTACGTCCGTTCCGTAAGCTGAACGCAACCATTTACTGGGACGATACCTTTATATCGCGTTGGGGCGATGAGACCGGTCAGGGTTTAATGGATGCCACCCAACGAACTCAACTGGTAAACGGGGCAAAAGTACCTCGAATTTGGTCATGGAACGCAGCATTACAGAATACCAATTTTAATGGTAACCTGAACACCATGAACACCTGGTTCAACGCCATTGACCTGGGTTACTCAAACATTAAAATACATGTTACCCAAAGTGCTACCAAGTGTATAAACGGGCTTGCACCCTGGGTGGGCGATATATACAAGGAGGGCCCTCTTAATACCAACATTACCTTTACCCAGGCCGATTTCACCAGTAAATTTTTCGATCCTACTGGTGTTGCGCTTAAGGAAATTAGAGTTACATCGTTGCCATCAAATGGTACTTTACGAGTAGGAGCAACTCCTATTAGCACTGTGCCTTATACTGTTACTGCTGCAAATCTTGCAAATCTAAACTTTGTGCCTACTACCAACTGGTGGGGTCGTACATCGTTTACCTATGAGGGGTGCAATAACAATAACCTATACTCCAACAATACTGAGCAGGTTTACCTTACCGTAAACACACCTCCAACCATTACACCTCCTTCGGATCAGAGTGTTTGTACTAATAGCGCTCCCTCGCAGTTGAATTTTACGGTTAGTGATGGGAGCCAAACACCAGCAGCCAATATTGTTGTTACCGCTTACTCGCACGACCCCAATTTTGTGCTAAACGGCAATATTGAGGTTGGCGGTACAGGTACTAACCGTTGGGTGAAGGTTACCCCGGTAGCCAATAAGAGTGGCCATGCCATTATCTACCTCATGGCCGACGATGGTTACTCAAAAACCATTCAGGAATTTGCCGTTTACGTTGGACCTGATTTGGAGTTCACTGGCGATACAACGGTTTGCGTAGGGCAGGATTTGTACCTGGTGGCTCAGGAACAGGGAGCTACTTCTTATACATGGAAGTACGGAGCCACAACAATTTCCACAACTCAAACCCTCAGCCGTACCTGGGGTAATTTTAACGTGGGTCAATGGTCGCTCACTGTTTCAAAGGATGGATGTACATCAACCCGATACTTTACGGTTGATATCTCTCCAAATACTTCGTTTACAGGAGATGTAAATGTATGTGTTGGAGAGGCGATTGATTTAAGCGCTGTGGAGAACAATGCCACCTACGAGTGGAAGAAAGGCGCTACTGTGGTTTCTACCGCAAAGCAGTTCTATAAGGCAAGTGCTGTTCTTGCCGATGCTGGCACAAATTACACCCTCAAGGTAACCAAGGCAGGATGTACTGCAACTTCAGCCCCATTTACAATTAGTGTGGTTAACCCGCCAAGTACTGGCTTAACGGTAACCGGAAGTACAGTTGACCCCGGTCACGACGGTACAATTACTGTAAACTCAACGCAGAACGGTGTTACCTACAATGTATATAAAAACGATGTTTACGTAGCTTCGGGTGTGGGAACAGGTGGTAACATTGTAATTACCATTCCTTCAGCTAATCTCGAGGTGGGTAATAACCTGTTTGTGGTTAAGGCTAGTAACGGGAACTGCGAGATTCCGCTTAGCTCAACTGCAACTATAGTTGTTCGTGTACCAGGTTTTACAATCTCTGCTATTTCAGGAAATACTACCGAGGTCGGAGGAACAGCAACCTTTACGGTAGTACTGAAAACTCAGCCCACCGCTAACGTTACTCTGCCTATAAGCAGCTCCGATTTAACCGAAGGAACCGTTTCAACCGCTGCGTTAACCTTTACCCCGGCAAATTGGAATGTGGCTCAAACGGTTACCGTTACAGGTGTTGACGATTATATAGTTGATGGCAATATTTCCTATACAATTAATATTGGCCCTGCAACTAGCTCCGATACCTATTATAATGGTATAGACCCTGCCGATATCAACCTTTTAAATATTGATAACGATGTTGCTGGGGTTAATGTTAGCCCAACCAGCGGTTTAACCACAACCGAGGCCGGAGGAACAGCAACCTTTACCATGCGACTTACCGCTCAGCCCTCTGCCAATGTTACCATTACCCTTTCGTCCAGCAACATGGCTGAGGGAACAGTTAGTCCAACCTCAGTAACCTTTACTCCAGTCAACTGGAATACTAACCAACCAATCACACTTACCGGAGTTGATGACCTGGTTGACGATGGCGATGTGGTTTACACCATTATTACATCAAACACCAGCAGTACCGATCCGGTATTTAATAATATAAACGTACCCGATGTTACTGTAACAAATATCAATAACGATGTTGCCGGTATTCTGGTTAACCCAACCAGTGGTTTAACAACAACTGAGGCAGGTGGTCAGGCTACATTTACCATTAGGCTGAATAGTCAGCCCCTGAGCAATGTTACTGTTGGGTTAAGCTCGAGCAATACCGCAGAGGGAACGGTTAGCCCAACATCGGTTACTTTTGCCCCTGCTAACTGGAATACCCCCCAAACCATAACAATTACTGGTGTTGACGATGATATTGACGATGGAAATATCAACTACACCATTGTGACTGCGCCAGCAACCAGCACCGATACAAAGTACAATAACCTTAATCCGGCCGACGTTAGCGTAGTTAACATAAATAACGATAATGCAGGAATTACGGTAACCCCAACTTCAGGTCTTCAAACCACTGAGGCCGGAGGTACAGAAACATTTACGGTTAGGCTCAATAGCCGTCCCACAGCCAATGTTACCATTAGTTTAACATCGACTAAGCCTGCTGAGGGTACGGTTTCGCCAACTTCATTAACCTTTAACGCAGCCAATTGGAACACACCTCAAACTGTCACACTAACAGGCCAGAACGACTGGGTGGACGATGGCGATCAGGCTTACAGTATAAACGGAACAGCCTCAAGCACCGATTCTAAATACAACGGGCAAACCTTTAGCGTTTCCGCCACCAACCTCGATGATGATGAGGCGGGAATTACTGTTAACCCAACTTCGGGCCTGGTAACCAGTGAGTCGGGCGGTCAGGCTACTTTTACCATTGTGCTAACCAGCCAACCCTCAGCCAATGTTACAATTGGACTTTCGTCGAGTAATACCGCCGAAGGAACTGTAAGTCCAACTTCGTTAACATTCACCACCGGTAACTGGAATATTCCTCAAATTGTTACAATTACCGGAGTTGACGATGCTGTGGCCGATGGTCCTCAGGCATATACCATAATTACTGCAGCTGCAACCAGCACCGATCCGCTATACAATGGGGTTAACCCAACCGATGTTTCGGTTACCAATAACGATAACGATGTGGCCGGGGTAACTGTTACTCCCACTTCGTTATCAACAAATGAGAGTGGTAGCCCGGTTACATTTACGGTTGTTCTTAATACCAAACCCGCGGCCAATGTTACCATTAACATATCAAGCAGCGACCTTACTGAAGGTACGGTATCGCCTTCCAGCTTACTGTTTACAACTACTGACTGGAACGCACCTAAAACTGTGACAGTAACTCCTGTAAACGATGATGAGGACGATGGTGATATAGCTTACACCGTAGTCACATCCAACGCCGTAAGTACCGATCCGGTTTACAACAATCTAGTCGTAGCCGATGTTACAGTAACCAATGTTGATGACGATAACGCTGGATTTATTGTTACGCCAACATCTGGGTTACAAACCACCGAGGCCGGAGGCACTGCTACCTTTACAATTCGTTTAACTTCAAGGCCAACCGCTAATGTTACCGTGAACCTGAACTCAAGCAATACTTCCGAAGGAACTGTATCGCCTACAAGCGTTACCTTCCTTCCAAGCACCTGGAATGTAGCACAAACTATTACGGTAACTGGAGTAAACGATGATGTAGATGACGATAATGTAGGTTACACTATAGTTACATCGGCTGCCAGCAGTACCGATACAAAGTATAACGGGTTGAACCCCGACGATGTTTCGGTAACCAATATCGATGATGATGTTGCTGGTTTCACAATTACCCCAACCTCAGGGCTTCAGACTACCGAGGCTGGCGGAACCGCTACATTTACCGTTCGCCTTAACACTAAACCTACTGCAAATGTTACAATCACTTTAACCTCAAGTAATCCTGCTGAGGGTTCAGTTTCACCAACCACGTTAACCTTTACCACATCGAACTGGAGTACTGCCCAACCGGTTACCATTACAGGTGTTGACGATGATGTTGACGACGATAATGTAGTTTACACCATTGTAACCAACCCGGCTTCCAGCACCGATGGTAAGTACAGCGGTCTTAACCCATCCGATGTATCGGTAACCAATATCGATAACGATACGGCTGGATTTACTGTGTCGCCTACATCGGGATTAACCACAACTGAAGCTGGTGGAACTGCTCAGTTCACAATCAAGCTCAACACCCGTCCAACGGCTAATGTAACTATACCAATATCATCGAGCAATACCGCCGAGGGTACAGTTAGTGTTTCGAGCGTAACATTCACCCCTGCAAACTGGAATGTTCCTCAAACCATAACAATTACTGGTGTTGATGACGATGTTGACGACGACAATGTTGCCTACACCATAGTTACGGGTGTTGCTACCAGCACCGATACAAAGTACAGTGGCCTGAATCCAGCCGATGTGTCAGTTACTAATATTGACAACGATACGGCGGGAATTACTGTTAACCCAACATCAGGCCTCACAACTACTGAAGCCGGAGGTACTGCAACCTTTACCATCAAATTAAATACCCGTCCAACAGCCAATGTAACCATTGGCCTAAGCTCAAGCAATACTGCCGAAGGTATAGTTTCGCCTACATCGGTAACTATAACCCCCGCTAACTGGAATAATCCCGTAACTGTTACTGTTACCGGTGTCGACGATTTTGTTGATGATGGTAATATTGTTTACACCATTTTTACCGCTGCTGCAACCAGCACCGATACAAAGTATAATGGTTTAAATCCAGCCGATGTTTCAGTGACCAACCTTAACGATGATGTAGCCGGTGTAACCGTTAATCCTACAAGTGGATTGGTAACAACTGAGGCTGGCGGACAGGCAACATTTACCCTCCGTTTGAACAGCCGCCCTCTGGCAAATGTTTCAATTACGTTGAATTCATCCAATACTAATGAAGGCACAATTTCGCCAACCAGTGTTACTTTCACCCCAAGCAACTGGAATATCCCTCAACCCATTACCGTCACCGGTGTTGATGACAACGTAGATGATGACGATATTGCATATACAATTGAAACCCAGCCCTGTGTTAGCAGCGATACTAAATACGATAATTTGAACCCGGTTGATGTTTCCGTTACCAACATCGATAACGATGTGGCTGGTTATGTTGTATCGCCTACTTCGGTTTCCTATTCTGAGAGCGGTAGTCCGGTTACCGTTAACTTTAGGCTTGCTACTGAGCCAACTGCCAATGTTACATTTACAATTACCTCTGAAAATACTTCAAAGGGAACAGTTTCGCCTGCAAGCCTTAACTTTACCCCTGCCAACTGGAGTACCGATCAGCCTTTAACCATAACTCCTGTTAACAATTCCATTGACGATGGTGATTTTACATTTACAGTTTCAACCTCAAATGCTACCAGTACCGATAACAAGTATAATGGTTTGAATCCGCCCGATATTCAGGTAACCTGTACCGACGACGATATGGCAGGCATTACAGTATCGGCTATTAGTGGAAATACTCGCGAGGATGGAACTACTGCAACTTTCACAATAGTTCTAAATACCGAACCAACTGCCGACGTTACCATCAATGTTGAATCAACTAATATTACTGAAGGTTCAGTAGCCCCTGCAAGTGTAACATTTACAAGTGCAAACTGGAATACTCCACAAACCATTACCGTTACCGGAGTTGATGATGTGGTGGCCGATGGAAATCAAACTTATAGCATTACCATCCAGCCAGCTGTTAGCTCTGATCCCAATTATAATGGAATAGACCCTGACGATATTACCCTTCAAAATATTGATGATGATCAGGCAGGAGTTAACTTGTTCCCGGTTAGTGGGCTTATTACCACCGAAGCCGGTGGAACAGCTACCTTCCAAATGGTGCTTAACACTGCTCCTACTGCCGATGTAACTGTTAACTTTGTTTCAAGCAATACTAGCGAAGGAACAGTATCACCAGCTTCGCATATATTCAATGCTGGTAACTGGAACACTCCTGTAACAGTAACTCTAACCGGAGTAGATGATGATACCGAAGACGGCGATCAACCCTACCAGGTTAACATAGCTACAGCTAGCGCTGACGGCGATTACCATAACCTTACCATTGATCCTGTAACAGCCTCTAACCTAGACGATGTGAATCCTAGGCCTGTTGACGACAATGCCTCAACCGATGAGGTTACATCAATAAATATCGATGTACTTTTGAACGATAAAGGTCTCGATAAGGGGGTAAGTTCGGTTACCATAGCCACGCAGCCCGATTCCGATAAGGGTAGCGTAACTGTAAATGCCGATAAAACTATCAGGTTTACTCCTGTTAAAACCTTTAACGGCACAGTAACTTTCAGTTATAGGGTTACACTAACCAACAATAATTCGGCCGATGCTACTGTAACGGTAAATGTTACCAAGGTTAACGATATACCCGTTGCTGTTAACGATTCGCGTGGAGCTTCATTAAATACTCCTCGAGTAGTTGATGTGCTCATTAACGATACAGGATTAGAAGATGGTGGCATTGTGGTTACCATTGAGGAGCAACCCGATCCTAGCAAGGGATCTGCTTTTGCTAATGTGGATAATACCGTAACATTTACACCCGCTTCTGGTTATACCGGTTTGGCAACTTTCAAGTATAAAGTGTGTGATGTTGACAACGAGTGTAGTGTTGCAACCGTTACTATTAACGTTCGACCGGTTAACCATGTTCCTGTTGCCAACGACGATGCTGCTTCTACCACTCTTAATACGCCTAAGGCCATTAATGTTTTAGCCAACGATAGTGGCCTCGACGATGGGTTTGGCGACATTACCATCTACACTCAACCTGCTAACGGAAATGTTGTGGTTAATACAAACCGCACGGTTACCTATACACCTAATAATGGCTTTATTGGTACCGATCAGTTTGTCTATATGCTTCAAGATGTTGATGGCGATTACGATTTGGCTACTGTAACTGTTACTGTAAGTGCCAAACCAAATTCACTGCCTAAAGCTAATCCTGATAGTCGTGCAACCTCAAAGAACACCGCTGTTAAGGTAGATGTTCTTACAAACGATACTGGCTTAGATGATGGCGTTGCCTCGCTTACCGTAATTACTGATCCTTCCAATGGAACCTGTTTGGTTAATGCTACCAACGATTCAATAACCTATAAACCTAACAACGGTTATGTTGGAACCGATGAGTTCCAGTATCAGGTTTGCGATGTTGATGGCGAATGCTCCGTTGCTGCAGTAACCATTACAGTTAAGGACGGAATAAATCATGTTCCTGTTGCCAATAAGGATTCCGTGTCAACCATAGTTAATAAGTCAGTTAACATCAACGTTCTAAAGAATGATAGTGGCTTAGATGATGGCTTTGGAAGCATTACTATTTACCGCGAACCCGACTTTGGTACTGTTCAGGTAAATGCCAATCGAACCATTACCTATACCCCAACTTACATGTTTGTAGGAACTGAAACTTTCTACTACATGATTACCGATGTTGACGGCGATTTGGCTATTGGTGAGGTTAAAGTAACCGTAATCGACCGCCCCGATTACATTCCTGTTGCTAACGACGACCGTCGTGGATGCAGCTTCAATACCCCTGTTGTAGTTGATGTGCTGTTTAACGATACCGGTCTTGACGATAAACCTTTAACCGTAACCATATCCCAAGCACCAACACAAGGCATTGCAATTGTAAATGCCGATAACACCGTAACCTTTACCCCTGCCAATGGTTTTATTGGACAAATGACCTTCCGCTATACCGTAACCGATGCCGATGGCGATAGCGACGATGCTTTGGTTACCATCACCGTTAAGAGCGGAACCAACATTGTTCCTGTTGCTGCCGACGATGCCGCAACTACTAAGGTGAATACTCCTGTATATATTAATGTGCTGGCAAACGACCGTGGACTCGACGATGGGTTTGGTTCACTTTACATTTACCGTCAGCCTGAGTTTGGAACAGTGGTAGTTAACGCCAACCGTACGGTTACTTACACCCCATCTTATATGTTTGTGGGAACCGAAACATTCCAATACGTGGTTGAGGATGTGGATGGCGATTACTCCCTTGCAACAGTAACTGTAACCGTACTCGACAAGCAAAATGCAATACCCGTTGCTAACGACGACTTCCGTGGTTGCAGCTTCAACCAAAGCGTAGTGGTTGACGTACTATTTAACGATACCGGCCTTGATGATATTCCCATTACGGTTACTATTAGCGAGCCACCTGCCTTAGGCAATGTAGTGGTTAATGCCGATAATACAGTAACCTATACTCCTGCTACAGGATTTGTTGGACAGTCAACTTTCCGTTACATGGTTACCGATATTAACGGCGAAAGCGATGATGCCTTAGTTACCATTACCGTTAAGGCAGGCGTTAATAACCAACCCGTTGCACAAAACGATGTAGCTAACACTATAATCAACACACCTGTTGATATAAACGTTCTTGCCAACGATACCGGTCTCGACGATGGATTTGGTAATCTTACCATCCGCACACAACCAATGTTTGGTACTGTAGCTATTAATGCTAACCGAACCATCACCTATTACCCCAGCTACATGTTCTTGGGTACCGATACCTTTGAGTATTTAATTGAAGATGTTGATGGCGATTACTCCGTGGCTACCGTTACAGTTAATGTAACCGAGAAGCCCGATGCCCAACCGGTTGCAAACGACGACCGCCGCGGTTGCAGCTTCAATGCTTCTGTTACCGTTGATGTATTGTTCAACGATACTGGACTTGACGATACACCACTTACCGTAACTATTTCGCAGGCACCTACACAAGGATTAGCAATAGTGAATGCTAATAATACAGTAACATTTACCCCTGCAAATGGTTTTATTGGCCAAATGACCTTCCGTTACACCGTGACCGATGCCGATGGCGATAGCGATGACGCTCTGGTAACCATTACTGTTAAGTCGGGTACCAACATTGTTCCGGTTGCTGTTAACGATGCTGCATCAACCTATGTTAATACTCCGGTAACAATTCCTGTTCTTGCCAACGATGCTGGCCTCGACGATGGTTTTGGCTTACTTTACATATACCGCCAACCACAATTTGGAACCGTGGTGGTTAACGCAAACCGCACGGTTACCTACACCCCAAGTTACATGTTTATTGGTACTGAAACCTTCCAGTACGTGATTGAGGATGTTGATGGCGATTATGCGTTGGCAACTGTAACCGTGACAGTAACCGATCGACCAGACGCTCAACCTATTGCCAACGACGACCGTCGTGGTTGCAGCTTCAACCAAAGCGTTAAGGTTGATGTATTGTTCAACGATACCGGACTTGATGATACTCCATTAGCTGTAACTATCACTGAAGCACCTGTTCAGGGTACAGCCATAGTTAACCCTGATAATACTGTAACATTTACTCCGGAAACCGGTTTTATTGGAACAATGACCTTCCGCTATACCGTTACCGATACCGATGGCGATAGCGACGATGCCTTAGTAACAGTTAGGGTTAAAGAAGGTGTAAATATTGTTCCCCTTGCAGTTAACGATGAGGTTACTACGCCTTTGAATACATCGGTTGATATTAATGTACTGGCCAACGACTCTGGTCTTGAAGATGGTTTCGCTGATTTAAGAGTACTCGTTCAGCCGATGTTTGGTACTGTCCTGGTTAACTCCAACCGTACCATAAAGTACACTCCATCGTACATGTTCCTGGGTACCGATACTTTCCAGTATCTAATTGAGGATGTTGATGGCGATTACTCTGTGGCTACAGTTACCGTCAATGTGGTAGAAAGAATTAACCATATACCCGTTGCTAATGATGATTATCGTGGCACTTCGTACAACACACCTCGATTAATTGATGTACTATTTAACGATACAGGAATTGAGGACGTACCATTAACGGTTACTATAGTGGAAAATCCAAAGAATGGTGCTGTTATTGTAAATCCCGATAACACCGTTAGCTACGAACCGACAACAGGGTATCTTGGTACCGATAGTTTAACTTATAGAGTAACTGACACCGATGGTGAATGGGACGAGGCAAAGGTATTCATAAATGTTAAGCCATTTAACATGATTCCCGAAGCCCACGATGATTACGTGACCACAGTTGTAAACACACCTGTTAATGTTGATGTACTTGCTAACGACACTTTGCTCTATGAGGGTATTAAGAGCATTCAGGTTCATACCCAACCAAAGTGGGGTACTGTAGTTGTAAACAGCGATAATACAATCACCTATACACCGGGCTACTTCTTTGTGGGTAACGATGAGTTCAAGTACTATGTTGAGGATGTAGATGGTGATTACTCCCTTGCTACTGTTTACGTTACCGTTCTCGATAAACAGAACAGCATTCCTGTAGCTAACGACGATCGGCGTGCTACATCAAAGAATACACCTGTTACCATAGATGTACTCATTAACGATGATGGCCTTGATGATGGATGGATTGCTGTTCATATAGATGAGCAACCCGATCCGTTAACTGGTTCTACTGTTGTTAACCCCGACCAAACTGTAACCTTTACCCCTGCCACCGATTACCTTGGATTGGCTACATTCAAGTATTACATAACCGACAGGGACAACGATACCAGTAACGTGGCAACAGTAACCGTTAATGTTAAGGAGGTTAACTTTGTTCCCATAGCCGTTAACGATACCGCAACAACCACTATGAATATACCAGTTTTGGTTGATGTAATCAAAAACGACACCGGCCTTGAGGATGGACTATCATACATTAAGGTAATGTCAAAACCTCGCCATGGATTTGCCTACGTTTTCGATAGCCGCAATATTCGCTACATCCCATCGAGCTGGTTTATAGGAAAGGATTCCCTCTCGTACATGGTTGTTGATGAAGATGGCGATTACGGAATTGCAAAGGTATATATAGAGGTGGGTGAGCGGTTAGATCACAAACCCAAAGCTAACCCCGACGGTAGAGGAACAGTTAAGAACACCTCAGTCAACGTTGATGTGCTATTTAACGATACAGGCCTTGAGGATGGTGGAATTAAACTGCTGTTAACCCAAATGCCTACCCATGGAAATGCAGTTCTGGAGGCTAATAATACAGTAACCTACACGCCTGCAACCAACTACCTAGGCGAGGATTACTTCCGCTACCAGGTATGCGATTTTGACAATGATTGTTCTACCACAACGGTTTCAATAAGGGTTAAAAACGCTAACCTTATACCTTATGCCATTAACGATACGGTTACCACATACAAGAACCGTTCCGTAGAATTTGACCCAACCTTTAATGACCTTAATAAGACCGATGGTGGCATAATGGTGGTAGTTTACTCTCAGCCCACTCATGGAGTTGCCGTAACCACAACCGCTACCAAAGTGCAATTTACTCCAAGTACAAATTTTTACGGGCTTGATTCACTCTGGTACTACATTCAGGATATAGACGGTGATTACACCTTGGCCAAGGTGGTTATAAATGTACTGAACCGAGAAAACTATACTCCAGATGCTATCGACGATGAAGCAGAAACATACGCTAACACAACAATTCTTATCGATGTTCTGCAGAACGACCTTTACCTAAACGACGGAGTTAAATCGGTTGAGCTTGTTACACCTGCTACTAATGCCAATGTTATTGTAACCGCCGACTACAAGCTACAGTATACTCCGCTGGCTGGTTATAAGGGTACTGAAAGTTTCACCTACAGGGTTTGCGACATTGACGATGAGTGCGATATTGCAACTGTAACTGTAACCGTTTCTGTCGATCCCAATAGAAAAGTAGAAATACCCGAGGCCTTCTCGCCCAATGGCGATAATATTAACGATACGTTCGAGGTACAAAACATTGAGTTCTTCCAAAAGGTAACCCTACATGTTTACAACCGATGGGGTAACCTGGTATACAAGAGCGAAAATTATAAGAACGACTGGGATGGCACCTCCAATGTTTCCATGGCCATTGGCTCAAAACTTCCCGATGGAACCTACTACTACTTGTTGGAAATTAAGGATACTGGTAAGTTGTATAAGGGAAGTGTATTTATTAAGCGTTCATACTAAAAGTTGTGTTTATGAAAAAGATATTATTAGCGATCTTAGGAGTTGCTACCCTTGGGGTAGCAACTCTGAAAGCTCAGCAGGAGCCAATTTTTACCCATTACCTGCATAACCCGGTTTCAATAAACCCAGCCATTGCAGGTACAGTTCGTAACCTAAATATGAGCATGTTATCGCGACTGCAATGGGTTGGACTGGAGGGTGCTCCAACTACTTTGAGCTACTCTGCACATATGCCTTGGCCCGATAAAAAAATTGGTGTTGGCCTGAATCTTATGAGCGATAACACCTGGCCTTTGAGCAATACTCATTTCTCTGGTTCCTATGCCTATCGCCTCAGGGTAACTGACGATATATCTCTTTCACTTGGCATCAAAGGCGGTTTCACCTATTACCATGCATCGGTCACAAACCTCGATGTTGTTAACCCCGATGACCCTGCATTCACCCAGAACGAAAAGCGTTTCTACCCCAATATCGGTGTTGGTGCATACATTTATTCCTACCAATTCTATGCAGGGCTTTCGCTTCCTCGAATGCTCCAAACATCATTCAACCGTAAATTCGATAAAACCCTTAAAAGTCCGTTATATATCATCGGTGGGTATAATTATGAGCTTAATTCCGATTGGGTACTTATGCCCTCAATGCTGGCCGGTGCAATGATTGGTGTGCCAATGACATGTGATATTACAGCTCAGGCACTATATAAGGGACAATTCTATTTTGGCGCCCATTACCGTATAGGCGATGCATTTGGCATATTCTTCGACATGAAATTGAAACACGATATCTCCGTTGGCTATGCATTCGACTTCTCGTTGAATAAGCTGTCAAGAATCAATACAGGTACCCATGAACTAATGATTTCATACTCATTTGCCCCAAAGTGGAAATTTTAAAGTTTTCTAAATAAGGGTTATTTGAATTGTTTTTTTTGGCAAGTTGAATTTATGTCTATAAATTTGCGTTGATTTCAGTGAAACTAATTAGGATACGTTAAACTAAATTTTACAGAGATGGCATACAAAATTTCTGACGATTGCACTGCTTGCGGTACTTGTATTGATGAGTGCCCTGTTGAAGCTATTTCAGCTGGTGATATTTACAAGATTGACCCTGAAATTTGCACCGACTGTGGCTCATGCGCTGATGTTTGCCCTGTTGAGGCAATTCACCCCGCATAGTTGGTGATAAACGCATTTTGAATCCGTGCCAATAAGCACGGATTTTTTTATTCAATAAAGTCAAGAACTTGCTTAGGGCTAATTTGTGGTGGCGTTGGAATGGTTTTATTTAGTAAATCTTTCAATAGTTCTTTTGAAAGGTCCCTTTGGTCAACGCATTTAAACCAACCCAGTTCATTCATTCTCTTTGCTAGATACTCCTGCTCGGTTTGCCCCGGAGTTGGGATCAAAAAGGCTCCCTTGTTTAGGTATAATAAATCCATAATGGTGCTGTACCCGCTTCGGCTTATTACACACTTGGTGTTTATTATAGCCGTGGCCATTTCATCGCTGCTTAGGCTTCCTACAAATGTAATGTTACCATGAGTTTCCCAGCTGTTTGTATTAAATGGATTACCTTTCACAATAAGGGTTTTAAGATTGATTTCATCTAAATAAGCTGTAAGAATATTTATGAACTCCGTTTTTTGTGGTTCTGGCCCCGATGCAATTACTATTACTTCCCATTGAGAGTTCTGCTGGCTTGGAGAGATTCCATAAAACCTCGAAATTGGGTCAATGTATCTTAAATTAGTTAGTCCATTAGGCTCTGAGAGCATTCCAGCTATTCGGGAAGTGTTATTAAAGTCTGGAACCCATACCTCATCGAACCTGCTTAGTAAATGTCGAATTACATATTCGCCAAGGTATTTAACAAAACCAAACGGTTTTGGGGGTATTACCCTAAGCTGGTGTGTGATTATGACCGATTTAGTTTTGGACGATCGGAACCCAAAACGGTTGTCGGAAACGATGAGGGTAAAGCTTTTACCTTTTAAAAGCCTTTTCAGTTTGATTTGCTCTATTATTGTTACAAACGGAAGTTTTACGAGGAATGATAGCAGATTTAAAACACCTGCTTTTCCCGTTCCCAGTTTCATTTTGGGAGAGTAAAAGTTAATTATTTCAGAATAGGGGCAATGATTTTTAATTAGCGCACCAAGCTCATTGTTTGTGGCAACAGTAATTAAATAGCCCTTTTGAGAAAATTCACGAATGATTGGAATAATCCTGGTAGCATGGCCCAGGCCCCATGCAAGCGGTGATAGTAATACTCTTTTTTGCGTTTCTGGTTCCATCAACCCGACACCTGAGTTTTAATGCCTAATCTTTCAACTTTTCTGGCAATACCCAGTAATGTTGATAGTGGAATTTTGTGAAGGGAGTCAGTAGGCGTTTCACGCGCAATGGTGTATATCATCACATCCTTTGGTTTTATTTCCTGAATTGCTTTAAGCCAGGCTTCCACTTCAGCCTCGGTTGTATTGTCAATTGTTTTGCCCCTAAATGTCCCTTTCACAAATAGTGTTTGTATGGTACAACGACCGCTAAATCGTTTTAGATTTTCTATTAATTTACCAATCTCTATTTTTAGTAATGGTTGATTTAAAATTTCAATTGTATCAGGAAAAACAGAGTCAAGTTTCAGGATGTTTTGATCAACCTTTAGTAAGCTATTAAAAATATTAGTATTTTGAATTAGGGTGGAGTTTGATAGAACCGCAATTTGTGCCGATGGACAATACTTATCCCGTAAGACTATAGTAGAGTCAATTATTGACGGGAATTCGGGGTGCAGGGTGGGTTCACCGTTGCCAGCAAAGGTTATAACATCGGGCAGTTCGCCCGATTCCTTCATGGCAATAAGCTTCGATTCGAGCGATAGCTCAACCTGATTGGCTGAGGGGAAATCCGAAGTAGTCATTGAGTTAGTCCATCCACACTCGCAGTAAATGCAGTCGAATGAGCAAATTTTCTGGTTTGTAGGCAAAAGGTTAATTCCCAACGAAACCCCAAGCCTACGGCTTTTAACAGGTCCAAAAACAATACTATCGAAAAGGAAAGTACCCATTATCAAATCTATATTAGACGTTTTGCTTCACTCTTTTCCGTTGGTCGCATTTTGGTAAAGTCAAAGTGGTCTATTAAAACTATACCGGGTTTCTTACCAACTTCAAGAGTACCATACTTGTTGTCAATGTTTAACGCTTTTGCCCCGTTAATTGTTGCCCATCTAAGGGTAGTAGAAAAATTAATGGATGGAAAGTGTTTTTGAATAATCAGTATCTGGTTGAGCATTGAGAGAGAACTTGTCGACGCTAAGCTATCGGTGCCAATGGCAATGCTAAAGCCAAAGGCTTCAAAGCTATCGAGCGGGGGAATTGAGTTTTCAATTAAAAGGTTTGATTCCGGGCAGGCGACAAGGGTCAAGCTGTTAAACCAGCTGTTTAGCGATTCGAGTTCCTCAGGGCTTGCAAAAGTATTATGCACAAGCAGAGCTTGAGTTTGTTTAGGAATGTACTTAGTAATTACTGAGGCTGGGCTTTGACCTTGGGGTGGCAAAAAAGGGATATTAGCGTTTGTGTACCTATTGAACAGAGGGCCACCACCAGTTGATAGGAATTCATACTCGGCCTTGCTTTCTCCGTAATGGATGCTTACTATGTTTTTCCCTTGTCCGGGTATATGCTTGTAAATTTTTTTCCAAAGTTGTTTAGAAAGCGAATAGGTTGAATGAGGGGTTAAGCTAGTGCTTTCAGGGTAATGTTTAGTAAAATCGTTATAAACACTTAGCCCATGGCTAAATGTTTTCTCAGCCACATCTGGATTAATACCAAAGAGCTCAATAAAATTATGGAAGTATAGATCTGATTTTTGCTTATGGGGTAAAGTTGATGCAGAATTACAAATATCGGCAACAGCAACTGTTCCGCTTGTATATGCTTGATTTATGGCTTCGGCAATGCTTTTTGAAATGAGCTCATGGCTCGATTCTCGCTGTTCAGTCACAGCTTCAATGAATCCTGCAATGCCCGGCTTCTTTACCTTAAGCCCCTTAAGGTGCGATAGTTCTAAGTGACAGTGTGAATTTATAAAGCCCGGAACAATAACCCCATTGAAGAACTGCGTGGAGTGTATTTCGCGGAAATCTGAGTTGGGCTCAATTATCCTTAGTATTTCACCGCTATCATTGGTTTCAACTATTCCGTTACGAATGGGTGGACCACATACCGGGAAAATATAGTTAGCCCCAAAGCGTTTCATAACGGTTGAGCCTTCTTGATTAACTTTTTAATTACTTTGATATTATGGGTATCAGCGGAATCAAGTTTATCAAAATTTCGGGGCGAGTATGTAACCTTTAGGTTGCTGAAAATAGCATTCCGTTTATAGTTTGAGGTTGAGTTACCCGAATCGTACAGCCAACCCTTTAGGTGAGTAATTTGTTTGTTGGTGAGCGTAAGCTTGTAGCTGTAATTATGAACGTTTCCATCTTTTTCGTAGGTGGCAAAAATAGGATTTTCTCTCACGCCAACCGGAGTCCCATCATCAAAGTAGAAAAAGATGTAGTGCCTTACATTCACACCTTCGTCATCGGGGAAAAATTGCGCGTCGAACGAAATGATGTAGTCACCGAGGTCAACCACAGGGATATCGAACCCCAGCGATGGGTTAGTGGAATACTCAATAGCCATATTCCAGCGTGTTTTATGGGGCCATAGGTTGTCGCTGCTATCCGAATCCCTATCAAGTGTGTCGGACTTTGAGGTTTCCTCTAGCTTGTCTCTCATTCGGGTCAGCTCCATCACCACCTTATCGAAAATGATATCGAATTTTTCAGTATTCCTCGAGTAGTACTTCACGGAGCTGTCGAACTGAGCAGCTGTGTAGCCGTACGATTTCAGTATGGGCTCGTAGTAATCAATTGAATCATGTCCATATAGAATATTGTGGGGTGGTGTGCTTGTAACCCCATCGGTGATAAAAATTTTTGTGAGAATTTTTACCATGTCCTTCTCGGGAATGATATAGTCTTTAGTGCAGGATAGCAATACAAGTATTGGAACGAAAATAAGGAAAATAGTTTTTTTCATTGGTGCGATAGTTTGCCTGGTATAAAAAGTGAAAATTTAAATAATTGATGCAAATCTATTACTTTTTTCAGAAATAGATTAAAAAACCGGGCGATGCCCGGTTTTAGTTGTTTATTTTAGCTTGTCGAAGTTGTAGCCGAACATAACCTCATGTGAGCCGGAATTATACTTTTTTATTCCAAGTAGACTCCAGTCGAACGAGTATCCCAACAAGTAACGTTTTTGCCATGTAACTCCAACCATAACAGATAAAGCGTCCTTCCAGCGAAGCGATAATCCTCCCCATACATTATAGCCCTTTTGGATATACGTATATTTGCCGTTAAGCTCTATTTGCATGGGGCTTCCGAACATGTACTTAATAAGGGCAGAAGTTTCAACCTCCATGTTTCGATTCAGGTTTACCCAGTAACCACCACTAAGCAGCAAGTGCTGTTTCAACCGGCTAGTTCCAACCGGTTCGGGGTAAAACCTCAAGCGTTGGCCAAAGAGTTGGTGGGCAGCAATACCTACATGGTACGAAGTGCTGTAAAGGTAAAAACCTATTGATGCATCGGGCGATACAACAGTTTTTGTGGCTTGTATAATTGCGTGATCGTAACGAGGGTCCGTCTCTTCTCCCAAATTGAGTTTGGTTCCATCAAGCCGGTATAGCATCATGCCAAATGAAATCCCCCCCGAGATTCTTAACCCCGATTTATCGATCATCATATTGTAGGCATAGGTGCCCATAAAGTTAGTTTTGGCAGTGGGGCCAGTAACATCGTTTGTTATATAGGCACCCCAACCCATATCGTACTTTGTGAATGGGCCATAAACACTGGCACTAACCGAGAATGGAGCGTCGTTAATGCCTACCCACTGATTACGGTTATTCCCCCTAATTTGGTAATGGTTTAGGGTACCAGCAATAGCCGGATTATACAGGTATGGGTTGAACATAAACTGAGAGTAGTGGGGAACCTGCTGGCTTATCCCTGTAAATGGGATTGAGCTGATTAGCAATACTGCTAGAATTAGTTTCCCAGGTTTAAGTGATGATATCATTTTCATAACCGTAATATTTTTGGGCTCCTACTTAACAATGGTAACAGAACCGGTTATTGGTTTCCAGTTTGCCCCTTGTGCTTCAATGTTAAACTTAATAACGTAGTAGTAAGTTCCAATTGGTAACTCATGACCACTATTCGATTTACCATCCCATCCCTTAGCGGCCTTATCGCCAGTGGCTGACCAGACAAGCGAACCCCAACGGTTGAAAATCTCAATGGAAAGGTCGGGGAAAAGGTAACTCTTTGGTACTCTCCATATATCGTTAATGCCATCATCATTGGGCGAAAATACATTACCAAATGCCAGGTTGTCAACTACCTTGGTGTAAAGCCTTATGGAGTCGGTACAGCCTGCTTCAGTTTTTGCAATCACGTCAACCAGAATATACTCATTTATTCTCTTGGTTATCGGATCTTGTATTTTCACAATTCTATTCTGTGGAATTTGATTTTTTATGTCTTGTGTGAACAAAATTTGTGAATTCCAGCTATCTGAAGGGGAGAACATTTCGGCAGGCTTCCACTCGAAAGTGGTGGCATAATCAACGCTCTTAGTTATAACGTCGATATTGTATTCCTTACCCATCAGAATTGATATGATAGTATCCTGAACAGCTGATATGTAAAGTGGAACATGTAGGCCTATTTCAGGGAGTACATTTAGGTTAATGGTATCTTTCTCAATACACTGCGGGGCACCAACGTAGTAAACCCTTAAAACATAGGATTTACTCTCGGTTAGCGAAACCGATAAAGTGTTTCCTTCCTGAATTTGAGTATTACTTGGTAGCTCGTTCCAGTAATACAGGAATGCAAGGTCAGGATCGCCTCCACTTGCAGAGCCAACAAGGGTAACAGGATTATTGAAGCAAACGGTGGTATCGTTACCAGCTATCGCTCTAAAATTATACCTGTCCTCAATTCCAACAAAGAATGTGGTGTCGTATACGCAACCCTTAGTATCGGTTACCCTAAGGGTGTAGTTACCCGAAGAAATATTGGTTAAGCTATTGTCAGTATCACTTAAGCCAAGCCATTCAAAGGTTAACTCGCTGATGTCACCTGTACCACCTGTTTTGCTTACTATGGTAATACTACCCTTGTCGGTACCGTTTATTTCCCTACAGTAAGCGTCTTGTATATTGGCATTTAACTTGAGCATGGCAGGGCCTTTAACCTCAAAGGTGTCAATTACTGAACAGTTAAGGGCATCGGTTACTTTAATCCAGTACTTACCTACAACAATATTTTCAAGATCCACTGAGGTTTGGCCATTTGACCACAGGAAGGTGTAATCGGGTTGACCGCCGCTAACCTGAACGCGAACGTATCCCGATGGGTCGTTTGGACAGGCAAGTGAATCGGCAGGGGTTAATCCGGTGATGATAATTGGAGCGGGTTCGATTAGGGTTACCCGTATCGGTGGATCAAAACTGGCTGAACAGCCATTATCATCGGTAACGGTTATATCGTAAACGCCTGCAGGTAGATTCTCAAATACGCCAGTAGTGTTAGATGATGTTACGGTGCCGGTTATTGAGTAGGTTAGCGCACCTGTGCCACCAGTGGCTGTAATGTTAATAGCCCCAATAGCCTGACCGTTACAGGTTGGATCGAACTGAACTAATTCAACTAGCTGTATTGCTGCAGGTTCAGTCATCGGAGGAACATCGGTTACCTCAGTTGTACATCCGTGCGAATCGGTAATGGTAAAGTTGGTGTAGGAACCAACTGCAACGCCAGTTGCCACGTTCCCAATTGATGAGCCTCCATCCCAGGTTATTGTATACACTGGAGTACCTCCGGTTATATCGAATGTTACTGAACCCGTTGCTTGTCCGTTACACAATGGGTTTTCCAAACTTACAAATGTTGCAATAAGTGGTGAAGGTTCGGGTATATCAACCTGTCGGTTGGGGAATACTGTTGAGATATTGTCTGTTATTGATATCAGGTAGGAACCAGCAGTAAGGTTCTCAACGGTAAAGATATTACCTCCCTGGTCGATAACCGGAACCGGTGTCATGTCCGATAACCTTGTGCACAGAACTGTAAACGGAGGGAATCCACCAGTTATGGTTATGGTAATTAATCCGTCAGATAGCCCATTACAGCTAACGTCATTTGAAGTAATATCGATATTTACTCCACTAATAATCAGATCACCAGTTTCCACATTGCAACCGTTAGCATCGGTTACTCTAACCCTGTAGGTTCCTGTACCCAATCCGGTAAAGTCACCTGTACCATTAGAGATATTATTGGGGAGTAAAGTATAGGTTAGTGCACCTGTCCCGCCAGTAGCTATTACATGTATTTCCCCATCGTTTGCTCCCGGAGTGCTTTCTTGAACTACGTTTACATTAGTAATTACAAGCTGAGCTGGTTGAGTAATGGTAACCAGTTGCGATTGCGGACAGTTATTAATATCGTTTACAACAACAATATAGTCGTTTGCAGTGAGGTTGGTGAAAATATTAGATGGGTAGAAGGTTGTGCCACCATCAATTGAGTACTGCAATGGTGGAGTACCCCCTGAAGCAATAATCTCAATACTACCGTTGTTGTCGCCATAGCATCCGGTAACATGGGTTACATTTACGTTATCGATACTGATGAGCGATGGGGAGTTAAGGGTAATAGGCCCTGTTGACACAGGTCCGCAACTGTTAGCATCGGTAACATCAACGGTATAAGTGCCAGCACCTAATCCATTGAAAGTTCCGGTAGTGTTAGTGATTGCCCCCGGATTAAGCGTATAGCTCAAAGTGCCTGTACCGCCGCTAGCTACAACCGTAATACTACCAAACGATGAACATGTAGGATCAACTGTGGAGATGTTAACGATAGTAATAGCTGGGGGTTCGTTGATGGTTGTGCTTGAACTTGCCATACAGCCATTATTGTCCATTACCTCAACAAGGTAGTTATTTGCAGCAAGGCCTGTAAATAACCCTGTTCCTTGCCATGCTCCGCCATTAATACGGTATTGTACTGGCGCAACACCACCTGTAACTGTTACATTAATTTGCCCATCCAGTAGTCCATTACATGAAATGTTGGTAGTTGTAACATTTAAAATTATTGGAGCGGGTTCGTTTACAGTAACATCCTGCGATGTTGTACAAAGGTTGGCATCGCGCACCACAACATTGTAAGTGCCACCGCTAAGTCCTGTCTTAAGGCTAAGGGCCTGCCATGAAGATCCACCGTCGAACGAGTACTCGTAAGGAGGTGTTCCTCCCGATGCGTTTACGTTAATTTGTCCGTTCCCATCGCCGTTACATACCAAATCAACGGTGGTGTAGGTAAATGTGAGCTGAGTGGGTTCAACAATGGTAAATGGTCCGGCAACAATAGGTCCGCAACTGTTAGCATCATTTATTTCAACAGTATAGGTACCTGCTGTAAGGTTTGTAAATGTACCAGTTCCGTTAGTTGCTAAAACGTTTGAGCCTGCATCGAGTAGTGAGTAAATTAAAGGTGCTGTACCTCCTGAACCGGTTACTGAAATTGTACCATCGTTTGCTCCAAAGCATGAAATATCAGAAGAGGTTTGCGAGCCAACTGATAGAGGAGCAGGCTCAATAATGGTAAGGTTAGTTCCAATTGTAATACACCCATTGGCATCCTGAACCGCAGGGGTATATGTACCTGCACCAAGGCCGGTAAATAGCCCGGTAGCATTACCAAAAGGAGCGCCTCCTGTTATGCTGTAATTGTAGGGTGCTGTACCTCCCGATGCAACAAGGGTAATGGTTCCGTCCGATAGGCCATTACAGGTTATATTGGTTTTTGTTCGGGTGGTGAAGAACAATGCAGGGGGGTGCCCTACGGTAAAGTCTTGGGTCAGAATACACCCATTGAGGTCGCGTACATACATTGTGTAGTTGCCTGCAGTTAAACCGGTAAAGTTGCCGCTAGCAAAGTAGTTAACACCGTTAATTGAGTATTCTAGTGCACCAGTACCTCCACTAGCACTTGCATTAACTTCTCCATTGTTTCCACCAAAGCAAGTAACATCAGTAACAGTGAGAGTGTTAATTACAATAGCTGGAGGCCCTGTAATAACTGCGGGTTTAGTAACAATACAGCCGTTTGCATCGCGAACATAAACTGTATAGGAACCAACACCAACATTGAAGGTGTAGGTTGTGGGATAGTATGTAATTCCATCAATTGAAACCTGCTTTAATCCAGTGCCACCCGAAACGCCAGTAACCTTAATAGTACCGTTTGTGTTGTACCAACACCCAGTTACGTTAGTGGTCTGAACCGTATAGTTAATGGGCGAAGGTTGATTGATATAGATTGGATTACCATTGTTTGCAGCAACAACGCAACCATGGGAATCGCGAACTTTTATGTAGTATGGATTGGTAGGCCCTCCTGGTAGGTTTACAAATACAGGGTTTGTGCCCCAAACCTCGGGTTGGTAGATGGAATATTCGTATCCACTTCCAGAACCACCCGCAACATTGCTGATTGTGATTTTCCCGGTGTTATCGCCGTGGCATGTGGTAATCTGGGTTATTTCATATGTAAAAGAGATGGAGTTGGGATCAACCATTTCAACCGTTGTTGGCCAGGTTGCTGTACAGCCATTGGCATCGCGTACTACAATATCGTAGTAACCATCACCAATAGTAAAGGTGTTGCTTAGCTGGAAGGTTAATCCGTTGTCGATGGAGTACTCCAGAGTACCAGTACCGCCGCTTGCGGTAATGGTAATTGTCCCATCGGCATAACCGCTACACGAAATAGGTGTGGTTGTTACATCGGATATTACAATGGGCGCGGGTTCCGATACATTGATATCTTCAGTGTATGCAGGACATCCGTTAGCATCGGTGATGTTAAGTGTATATGTTCCTGTAGCTAGGTTAGTGAAACTTGCCGGGGTAGGATGGGCTGGATTTTGTGTTCCAATTAGGTTCGCACCTAGGTATAGGGTGTATACGTAATTGGGTGTACCGCCATTTGCAAGCGCTTGGATTGATCCATTGGTATTTCCTGAACACCCACTTACTGGGACCACTGTTTTTGATGCAAGCCCAATGGCAGCAGGTTCAGTTAACATAACATTGCCTTGAGCCTGACAACCTAAAGCATCGGTAACAGTAACAGTGTATGTAACGCCTGCGCTTAGGTTAATGGCCGTTTGGTTGGTTTGTACGGGCGACGTATTCCAGCTGTAGCTGTAGCCAGGTGTACCACCCGATACGTTAGCAGTGGCCTGTCCATTACTATAACCGTTACAGGTTGGGTTTACTGTAGTAAATCCATCAACTTTTAGTTCAGGGGCTACAGTTACTTGTACAACATTGCTGGGGTTGTTAACGCATGGGCCGCTATTCACTAGCCTGCGGAACCATGTGGTTTGGGTGAGCGACCCGGGTTGATAGTTTATGCTAGTTGCACCGGCAATATTGTTGAACGGTCCGGAAGCGCCTGCAGTACTACTTTGCCACTGGTAAGTGTAAGTTCCATTACCACCTGTTGGTGTTAAACCATTGAGTTGTGCTGGTGATGTGTTATAGCAAATGGTTTGATTGGCGCTAATAATATTGTTACCAATTGCCGGTAGAACAGTTATGGCTACAACATTGCTAATGCTAACGCAAGAGCCAGAGGTAACTATTCTTCTGTACCATGTATTAGCCGTTAATGCAGGGGGAGAATAGTTTTGTGCAGTTGCTCCAACAATATTGTTGAATGGACCCGATGCTCCGGTAGTGCTACGTTGCCACTGGTATGAGTAAACACCAGAACCTCCTCCAGGAGCAGCCCCAGTAAGTTGTGCAGGGGTATCGTTGTAGCAAATGGTTTGGTCATTTCCAATAGTATTTCCGGTAATTTCAGGTATAATGGTTATGGTTACAGTGTTTGAATATGTTATGCCGCAAGCATTAACCTCAACCCTACGGTAACAGCGGGTCTCGGTAAGTCCGGCAGGGGGATCGTAGCTTGAACTAGTTGCACCCGCAATGGTAGTCCATCCGCCTGCACAATTCGATTGATATTCCCATGTGTAAGTCCAACTACCGTCGCCACCTGAGGGCAGGGTAACGTTATTGAGCGGGAGTGGGTCGCTATTGTAGCATAGGGTTTGGTTACCATCAATGGTACCAGCTGTTACATTGGGGTAAACTGTAACTGTTACTTCATTGGAATATCCTGTGCCGCAGCTGTTGGTTGCAACGCGTCGATAGGTGCGGGTAGTTGTTTGACCGGCTGGAATATCGTAGGTTAGGCTATTAACACCTAGCGAAGTCCAAGGTCCAGCTCCTTCCTTGTATTCCCAGTCGTAGGTCCATGCTCCGCTACCGCCGCTTGGTGAGGTAACGTTGGTGAATGCAGCGGGGTCGCCATTGTAGCAAACTGGGGCAGGGGTACTAATAGTACCGCCATTAACTGCTGGGGCTACGGTTACCGTTAGGGTGTTGGAATACCCAGAGCCACAGAGATTGGTTGCACCCCTGCGGTAGTTGGTGGTTTGGGTAATTCCGGCAGGAGGGTCATAGGTTAAACCGTTTGCACCTACAATGCTTGTCCAACCGCTTCCTGTATTTTGTTCCCAGAAGTATGTGAAGGCGCCATTACCACCACTCGCTGCCGAGCTACTGGTAAACGCAGCAGGGTCGTCGCCATAACATACCGTTTGATCCGATGCAATAACTCCGCCATTGATATCGGCGTAAATGGTTATGGTTACGGTATTTGAGTAAACGGTACCGCAACTATTAGTTGCAACCCTACGGTAACAGCGTGTTTCGGTTTGATTGGCAGGTGGGTCGTAGGTTAAACCGTTAGCCCCGGGAATAATAATCCATGGGCCTGCACAGTTCGACTGGTATTCCCAGCTATAGGTCCAGGGGCCATTGCCACCCGAGGGGTCAACTGTGCTAGTAATTGCACTTGGGTCAGAGTTATAGCAGAGCGATTGGTTGCCTGAGATTGTTCCTCCGTCCAATTGTGGGTAAACGGTAACGGTAATCTCGTTGGAGTAGGCAAATCCGCAAGCATTTTCTGCTTTACGACGGTACTGGGTGGTTTGTGTAATTCCGGCAGGAACATCGTAAGTTAAACCATTAGCACCGGCAATTGTAGTCCATGATCCTACACCAACCTTTTGTTCCCAGCTGTACGTCCATCCGCCTGTTCCGCCGGCAGGCGAAACTAAATCGGTAAATGATGTAGGGTCGCCGTTATAGCAAACACTTTGATCCGACCCAATTGTTCCCCCTGTTACCTGGTCAAAAACGGTAACTGTAAGCTCGTTGGAGTAAACTACACCACAAGTATTAGTAGCAACCCTACGGTACTGGGTGGTTTGGGTAAGGCCGGCCGGAACATCGTAGGTTAATCCGGTTGCACCGCCAATATCTGTCCAACTTCCAGCACCTACTTTTAGTTGCCACTGGTAAGTAAAAGAACCATCGCCGCCTGAGGCAGGTGAGTCGTTGTTAAATGCCGATGGATCGCCAGCGTAACAAATAGATTGATCGGAACTTATGCTGCCACCATCAAGGGGCGCATAAACGGTTACAGTAATTGTATTTGAGTAAACTGTTCCGCAGCTAGTAGTAGCAGCTCTGCGGTACTGGGTTATTTGGGTTAAACCTGCAGGTACGTCGTAGGTTAAACCGGTTGCACCTGCAATTGCACTCCATGGGTTAATTCCAACCTTTTCCTCCCACTGGTATGTCCAGCTCCCGTTCCCGCCTGTTGGGGATGCTATGTTTGTAAATGCTGCTGGATCGCCGTTATAGCATATGGTTTGATCGCTTCCTATGGTGCCGCCGTTAAGTTGATTATACACCAGAACTGTTGTTTGAGCGGAGTTGATACAGCCGTTGGCGTCCTGGACTGTTACTGTGTAATCACCTGAATTATCAGGTGTGACGTTAGTTATTGATGGGTTTTGGTCGCTTGAAGTAAATGGGATAGTGGAGTTGCTAGTCCAACTATATGATACCATTCCGTTGGGAGTGGATGTGAGATTGATTGTACCATTGTAGCAAGCAGGGCCATCGTTGCTGGCAGTAACATTGGGCAGGGGGTTAACCGTAATGTTAATGGCATTCGAGAGCTTTGAGCACCCAGTAGTGGTTAGTGTAACCCTTGCGCGGTACGCACCAGTTAGGGTTGCACTATACTGATCGCTTGTTGCACCGCTGATATCAGCTCCATCCTTTCGCCACTGGTAAGCATAGTTCACTCCTGTAGTGGCTTTTAAGAGCGCAGAGCCACCCTGACAGAAAGTTGTTGGATCGGTAGTAGATATCGATGAAGTAGGCGATTGAAGAATTTCGATGCTGATATTATCAGAAGCAATGTTTGAGCCTTCATCTTCAACCTGGCAAGTAAAATTATAGATGGTTGCAGGGGAATTGGTATTTAGAATGGCTACATCGCCCGGTGGAACAATGGTTAGCACGTGTGTGTCGCCTGACCACGTATAGGTGTAATTACCTGGGTCACCAACACCATTCTCTGTTTGAACGGTAAGCGTAAACGAACCGGAACCCTGACAAACCTGCGTTTGCCCACCCGATGGAACAATGGTGACAGTAAACTGCCCATGTGCAGGGCTTATTTCAAATGCAGATATCACAAGGAGCATCAGTGCTGCTTGTAATAACTTCCGGAAAGTATTGTGTGCTTTCATCTGCTTATATTTTTCACTCATTCGAGTTTGATATTATTGGCTAGTATTTGTCAAAATATTACTGAATTTCAACCATGTTACTTGAGGCGGTACACCCATCCGGGGTAGTGGTTAGCACATAGTACTTACCGGGTTGTTTTGCTTTTGTAAATGTATCCTCGTTAACCATTTGGTTTCCGATGTAGTATGAGAAGTTGCAGCCCGGAAGGTTCCTCTTAGCTTCAACTTCAATCCTGTTGTTTTTGAGCTTTAAAATGGGTTTAAAAATAGGCTTAACATTTATTGTTACCGAGCTTGAAGCCTCGTTACCTTCATTATCTTTAATAAAAACTGTAAAAGTATAAATGCCTTTGCTATTGGGTTTAAGAATAAGAATATTGCCGAGGTTTTTCTCAACAATCGATAAATCACCTTCCCATTTAAAATTTATCACTTCATCGGTTCCCATATCGGTTTGGGCCACCAATGTTATGGGTTGGTTGGCACAAAAATCGGTTTTATTATTTGGTGTAATTACTTTAACCGTTAAACCCTGTGCATTGGAGGGGTTTATACTCAAGGTTAGTGATATTGTTATAGCTATAAAACTGATAAAGTTCCGCATGGTAAAATTGTTTTTTTAATGGAAACTATTATAAACACTTAACCCAAATTTAATTCGAATGTAAAGCATTTTTTTGTTAAATCAACACGTAAAGTCAATAAAATTAATGTTTTAACGATAAAAATTATTTAATATGTTGATAAACAAGTAAATACAACGACCCCTTTTATTGGCTTTGATTACAATGATTTTGCAACCCTTTAACTAAAGCATTCAAAAAATTTGCCAAAACATTTAATAAACAGTAAAACAGTATTTAAGAACAAAAGTGCCTTGCGTTATGACCGATTTTGAACTTAGGGAATGCAATTATTTGGTGTGTTTTGACTAGAAATTCAAAGGGTAGTAACAATGAATTTTAGCTTACCGTAGTTTACAAAACCCCATTCGTTTATATCGGCTATCGGGGGTATGGTTGAATGTGCTTTGAAGATCCCCTGTTTTCATCAAGGTGGAAACTCATTGTTTCTCCAAAAACGCAACTTGATGTATAAAGTAGGAATGATATAGCTTTTAGGCTAAACAGTGCCATAGACAAGTTATGGCACCTCTTTACCAATTGAAGCCGAGTAAACCTCAAACCATTGTTGCGTTGAAAGTTTTGTATTTAGAGCATTATAAGCATTTTTAATCCGCTCAAATTTTCCGCTTCCCACCACAGGAATTATGGCCGATGGGTGAGTGGCGAGCCAGCTTATTGCTACCTGTTCGGGCAATAGGTTTGTTTCCCCCGAAATTTTGTGTATGGTTTTTGAAATACGTTTTTCGGTTTCAGTTTTTGGATTGAATATACTTCCGCCACCTAAAGGCGACCAAGCCATAGGGATAATTCTTTTTTGTATCAGGTAATCCAGGTTACCATTGTGCAAATGCTCTAGTTGCAGTGGCGACACCTCAATTTGATTCACCTCCAGTGGGATATTAAGGAATGATTGCAATAGTTCTGTTTGATGTGGCAAAAAGTTTGAAACCCCAAAGTGCAAAACCTTTCCGCTACTTTTTAGATGGTTAAATGCTGTAGCAACCTCTTCAGGGTTAAGTAAGGGTGATGGCCTGTGAAGTAGTAAAAGGTCGATACGATCGGTTCTGAAATTCTTAAGCGATAGCTCTACCAAGCTAACAATATGATTGTAGCTGTAATCGTAATGCTTTACTGTTACCTCGGGGAATTTACCGGAGATGAGACGGATTCCGCACTTGGTGATAATTTGTATTTGATTACGAACCGAAGGTTCTAAAGCCAGAGCATCGCCAAATAGTTTTTCGCAGGAGTAATCGCCATAAATGTCGGCGCTATCAATTGTGGTAACCCCTATGTCGATACATTGTTGGGTGCGGTAAAGGAGCTGATGCTGGCTTAAATGCCATTCGGGTAATCGCCAGTGGCCCCAAACTACAGGTGAAAGTTTTATAGGTGCCTTTTCCATTTTTCGTGGTTAATCGATTTTAAAGTAAGATGAGGCTTCCTTTAGGTTCGTGGCAAGCTTTAACAGGTGCTCGGAGTAGGTTCTAAGGTCGTTAGCTGTGTCGCTGGTGAGCTTGCTAACAGTTGAAAGTTTTTGCATGGAATCGCCAATCCGGTTTGTTTCCAGCTGTTGGTCGTCAAATTCAAACGAGAGCTGCTTGGCATGCTCGGCAATTCGCTTAACCTCATCGGCTAGCTTTTCCATAACATTGCGAACCTCCTCAACGGTGGCAAGGCTTGAGTTTGCCAAATTCACTATGTCCTGTGCAGCCTGTTTCGATCGTTCGGCAAGCTTGCGCACCTCGCCGGCAACAACAGCAAAACCTCGTCCGTGTTCGCCAGCCCTTGCTGCCTCAACGGCAGCATTTAGTGCAAGAATATTGGTCTGGAAAGCAATGTCGTTTACAACCTGTATCCTATCAGCAACCAATTTCATGGCATCGAGCGCTTTTGCTGAGGTTTGGCTACCCTGCTTTATGGTATCAACAGCCTTGTTCGAAATGTTGAGCTGGTCCTGAACCGATTTTGTGCTCTGCCCAATGGACTTAACCATTCGATGAATGGAATCAGAAACCTCATCGGTGGTTAGGGTTAACTCTCCAACTGTTGATGTTAGCGTTTCAGAGTTGGTATTCATGGTTTGTCCGGTATCCATAATGCTTTGGGAAACCTGCCCAATTCCTCTGAACGTATCGCGTAACCTAGCTGCCATATCGGTGAGCGATTTCGAGAGGGTTCCAATCTCATCATCGGAATCATCGTTAAAAGCAGCTCGTAAGTTTCCTTTGCTTATTTCCTGGGCAAATTCAACACCCCGTGTTACACGTTTCGAAATCTGATTGGAAATTATACTGATAACACCACTAATCAGGATTAACCCGATAATTCCAATGATAATAAGAGAGTAAGTTCGGGAACGCGATTCGGTTAAAACATCATCAATTATAACAATAACACCAAGACACCATGGTGAGTCAGAACCTTTCATGACGATTGGGTTAAAGTAAGCAACAACCTCCTTGCCTGTGTCGGAGTGCTTGGCTGAGATTGTGAAGGCTTCGCCCCGTGCAATTTTATCGGAAATATGGTGAATACTATCCTCTTCGGCATTTATCTCCCTCATTGTCTTTCCCAAAACTGTTGTATCGGGGTGTGAAACGTAGACACTACCATTCGATAGAAGGAAAGCATAGCTGTTTTCAAAAAGTTTTAGCTTATCAACGCGCTCCTTGATTTCTGTCAGGGTGATGTCGCAGCCAACTGTACCCACCAATTGGTTTCCATACGAGATTGGGCTTACCAGGCTGGTCATGGGAATTTTTACCCTATCGGCGTTGGTGTACTTCCAGTAGTATGGTTCAAGTATGGTGTTGCCTTTTATGTTTTTGGTTACCCAAAGGCTTTTACTTGAAAGGTTCTCGAACGTAACGGTATCCTGCCGATATTTAAGAATATTGTCCTCCCAGTAAAATGTACAACGCAAACGTCCTTTGCTTTTGCCGGTTTTATCTATCTTGGACAAGTCCCAGTTTACCCAAAGCGATTTTATGTTGTGATGCTCTTTAAGTACATCGGAAACCATCCTATTTTGAAGGTCAATCCAATCCTTTTGGTTTGTATTGTTGAATGCACGAAAGGCCTCAGCCAGCGTTTTTGTTATACTTAATTCCTGGTTAAGTTGATCCTCGAAACTACGGGCAGTTTCCTTAACCAGCGTGTTTACATAGTTGTGAGCATCCTTAAGGTTATCGTGCTGTATGCTCTTGATGATGAATACGAAAACAATAAGATATACAATTGCCGAGATGCCTACCAGCAGCAGAAGCATCTTGCTCTGTAAGCGCCTTAAATTTAATGATTTCATAGTCAATAATTTAATGCTATGTGAGGTTGTAAATATCCTTGGCAAAATAAATTTTTAGCATAACTAAAGCAAACAAATCGATTTTTTTTGTAACTTGTAAAATGCATTAATTGACAGATAAAGGAATCTATAAAGTTAATATTCAATGAAAAACAGACTAACCTATTTTACCATTTACTTGAGCATACTCTATACTGTTACGATGCTATCGTATGGTAAAGCGTTGCCCGCTAAGGAAAGTTTGAAATCCGAGATATTTGATGTAGAATCACAGTTTTGTGATTATGTTAGGCAGCATGGTATTGCAGAAGGTTTTGCATTTTTTGCCGATGACTCGGCAACAATACTTCGTGGTAGGGATAGTCTAATTAAAGGGAAAAATGCTATTTACCACTACTATTCAAACCCTCAGTACCTAGTCGCAAAAGTCGATTGGAAGCCTGATTTTGTAGAGGTTTCAAAAAGTGGAGACTTAGCATACACCTATGGCCATTATACATGGAAGGTTCCTAATAGCAATGCCGACACACTGGTTATTCAAGGAATTTTCCATACGGTATGGAAGCGCCAAACCGATGGAACATGGAAGTACGTATGGGATTAATTTATATTGAAATATTTAAAAGATATGGAACCCGAAAAACAGATTTGGCAATCGTCGAGCGGGAAAAACATTTTTGCATGGCAAATTAAACCCGTTGCTGCACCAAAGGCAATCATCCTAATTGTACATGGGCACGGAGAGCATTCATTACGGTATGTGCCTTGGGCAAAGCGGTTTGCATACCATGGTTTTTTGTTACAGTCGTGGGATCATATTGGGCATGGACAATCCGAGGGTAGAAGAGGGCATATCAAGTACTTTGAGCAGCTACTTTTTGAGATTGATTTAGCTGTTACCAAAATTACACACGAATACCCAAAGTTACCGATAATACTTTACGGGCATAGCATGGGGGGTAATATTGCCTTAAACTATGCCATAAACAGACCCACTAAACTTGACCTTTTGGTTGTAACCTCGCCCTGGTTGAGATTGGCAATTCCCCCATCACCGGTAATGGAGGCCCTTAGCGAGTTTATGAATATAGTTGCGCCATTTATTCAAATTAAATCAACCGTTAAGCCTGAGCAAATATCCCAAATTCCCGAAGAGGTTGAAAAGTATGCTACCGATCCACTCAATCATGGGCTTATTACTCCCAGGCTTTATACATCAATTACAAGTTCTACAAAGTATATTTTTGGCAATGCCCAAAAGATAAGTATTCCCACCCTGCTCATGCATGGCAGTGGCGATACAATTACCTCGCACAAAGCTACCGATGAACTCTCGCGTAAAATTCCAAAGGCAACCTACATTGAGTGGAACGGATGCTACCATGAATTGCACCATGAACGTGAAAGGGACGAAGTTTTTAATTCAATACTGAACTGGATTAATGAGCAACTCTAGGTTTGATTTTCGAACTGAGGTAAAGGTTGACGATTACCCCTTTCGGCTTAACTACCAAACACCCGTTCTATTCTGTGGCTCGTGCTTTGCCGAGAATGTAGGTGGAATTATGCAAAGCTACAAGATGCCCGTGCTGGTTAACCCGTTTGGGGTGGTCTACAATCCTTTTTCGGTTGCAATTGTGTTAAGGAACATTTTGCAAAACAAGGAATACACCGGCAACGACTTAAACAATAGGAATGGCTTATGGTTCAGTTTTGATCACTACACCCGATTCTCGTCCGAGAGCAAAGATGAATGTCTGCTTAAAATTAATGGGGCTTGCAAAAACGCCCATGAATTCATCAAAAAAGTTAACCTAATAGCGGTTACTTTTGGAACAGCAAGGGTTTACCGTTTAGTGACCACAGGGCAAGTTGTGGCTAACTGCCATAAAATTCCGGCAAAGGAATTTACGCATACATTACTCTCCGTCGATGAGATTGTTGCGGAATGGTCGGCGCTGATGGATGAATTCCAGGGTAAAATACCAGGCATTCGATTTCTTTTTTCCGTTAGCCCAATCCGACACTGGAAGGATGGTGCAATTGGAAATCAGCTAAGCAAGGCAACTTTGATTTTAGCAGTTCATAAGCTTATTGAGGTATACCCTAATACAGCTTACTATTTCCCTGGCTATGAAATAATGATGGACGACCTACGCGACTACCGTTTTTACGATGAGGATATGCTTCACCCCTCGCAGCTGGCTGTGGAATATATTTGGCAAAAATTTTCCAATGCATTGGTCGACAGGCAAGCCATGCTGATTGCCGAAAAGGTTCATAAAATTCAACAGGCTCTTAGCCATAAACCGGTGAATCCAAAAACCGATGAATTTAAAAGTTTTGTTGAGAGAACAATAGCTGAGATAGATAGTATTGAAATGCAATACCCATTCATAAATTTTTCTGAGGAGAAAGCCAATTTAAAAAGTTATATATCATGATTACATTTAAACGATTTAGAATCCTTTCATTGGTTTACTATACAAGCATTACCTTTCTTTCTATTTCTAGTTTAAATGCCTTTTCGCAAGATTCCACTTGGGTCTGGTGCAAGAAAGGCGGCACTAGCCTTAAGTTTTTTGGTTTAATAGCCTATGAGGAAGGGCGAGGTGAGCAAGGATTCGGAATTCCTTTGGGTGTAGGATACCAAAGGCAATTTCTAAACGGACGGATGAGATTACATGCATCTATACAGGCAGCATCCTTTAGAACCTTTGCCATAACCGATGTTCCCGATAGTTACTTTAGGGTTACTACACTGGGGATGTATTCTGATTTTGATATACTCAGGTATTACTCCTTTTCGGTTGTCCTTGGCGCCGGGGCCGGGCTATCGTATTCCCGAGGTATTACTTTAAGCTGGTGGGATGAGAATTTGGGTCAAACCGTACAGGATGAACCGTTCAATAGGTGGTACTCTTCAGTTTATTTAGCATACGGTATTCGCATAGCTCCTCGTAAAAGCAAGTATGCCATTGAGATATTCCTGCCACCTGGAGGGCATGCAAACAAAAATTTCTACCTGTTACATGCCATAAGGGTAGGGGTTGACTATAAATTTTAGAACGATTGTTTTTCCCAGTACAGTAAGGTTTGAGCAGCACTGGCAATGTCGGGGCCAAAGGTGATAATACCCTCCTCATGGCCAGCCATAACAAGTATGCCCTTGCTTTTGAGGTCGGTTTGGCTGTAGAGCCTAATTACCTCCTTAGCCATTTCAGGGGTTCCATACTCTGCTTGTTTCCCTGTTTTAGGAACACGGCGCAGAAGTGCGCGCCACATCTCCAGGTTGTGAACATGAATTACTGCACCAATCTTAGGGTCGCAAAGGTAGAGCACGGCATGTGTTAGAGACTCCGACGAAGCTACGACTGGGCCGGTTGCATCAACAGAATTCCTATGTATGTTGAACGAGGTAACCAGGGCAAAGTGCTGTTTGCCAATCTCAGTAAAGCCCCCTGTTCCGCTACCAGTAATCAGGAATTCGTTACCACTTGTCCGGCAGCTAAGGTTCCCGTAACCAATTCCCTTGCCATCAACCCCCACAAATCCCTTCTGGTATAAAACCTGTCGCCAGTAAATCAACTCATCGGTTAAGGGTGATTCAATTGGGTCGGTTTTAGTCCAGTTGCAGTTGAATTTGATTATGCCGTCCCTCATGTTTTATTGTAATTTCCTTTCCAAAAATATGAAGTTGCTTTGAAAAAGTAAATTGGAAAATCAGCTAAATATCAACAAGTCATCGTTATCCTAGTCATTGTCAAGGAATGTGTACCCAATTTATATGATTCAATAGATATTCTATCATCAAATTAAAAGGACAACTTTAAAAGTTATCAAGAGTTCTGGGAAAGCTGGATTCAAGTTATGAGTTTGTTGGGTTTTTATGTTAAAGTTTAGCAATTATCTTAATTTTTTAATTGCTTCGGAATTTGCTTTTGCGATACCCTTCTCAGTGATAATAGCGCTTATCAACCGGGCAGGTGTTACATCAAATCCGTAGTTTGCAGCTGGGGTATTGTCTGGACAAATGAGCATATCTACTATATTCCCATTATACAAGCCTCTAACGTAGCGCACTTCGTTGCCCGATCGTTCCTCAATTGGGATTTTTTCTATGCCTTCGGCAAGGGCGAAATCGATGGTTGAGGTGGGGGCGGCAATGTAAAAGGGAATGCCGTTATCAAAAGCGGCAAGGGCTTTCAGGTAGGTGCCAATTTTATTGGCGGTGTCGCCATTCGCGGCTATTCTATCGGCACCGGTAATCACCATGTCCACCATGTGGTTTTGCATAAGGTGTCCACCGGTATTATCGGCTATTAAGGTATGCGGAACATCTTCGTTTAGCAGTTCCCAAGCAGTAAGTGCTGCCCCCTGATTCCGGGGACGGGTTTCATCGATCCAAACATGAACCCTAATGCCTTTTCGGTGTGCAAGGTATATGGGCGAAAGGGCTGACCCATAATCGGTAAAAGCAAGCCAACCGGCATTGCAATGGGTAAGAATATTGACAACGCCGCCTTTTTTTCTCTCGCCAATCTCTTCAATTAAGGGTAACCCATGCGTGCCAATCAGTAGGCAGCTCTCTGCATCATGGTCGGCAAGCTGCTTTGCAGTATCAAGGGCTATGTGTGTTTTTTCTTCTAAAGTGAAGTTTTCCGCAACCCTGGAACAAACAATATCGATAGCCCATTTCAGGTTAACCGCCGTGGGTCGGGTGCTCAGAATTTCCGCAATAGCCCCATCAACAAAAACCATCGATTGGTTACTCCGAATAGCATCGCGGTATGCCAAATACACCCCAAAGGCACCGGCCACCCCAATTAAGCCAGCTCCACGCAGGTGCATCTCCTTTATGGCTATAACCATCTGCTTATAGGAGGATATGGTTTCAATATGGAACCTATGTGGTAGGTGGCGTTGGTCAATTATTTGAACATCGGGCAGATGACCCTCACCAACCCAAATGGTTCTGTAGTATTGGTCTGCTACACGCATAGTTTTTAATCAACTTATTGTCAAAGGTAAAAAGCTGTTTGAAAAAATCAATGTAATTGTAGCCGTAAATGCTTTTTTTAACCGATTTGCATTAATTTTACTATGTTTAATTAAAGGTTGTTCAGTTAACAAAAACAAACATGCCTTTTGTCATCCTGAGTGTAGCGATGGATCTCAGTCAATGCTAAAATGAAAAAATGAGCAAAGAGATGCTTCGGCGAAGTCTTTCCCGATAAATCGGGACTCAGCACGACAGAGTGATGTTTCGCTTAGCTCTACATGACAAATAATCTAACTACACGGCAATGATGTTTAATTCTAAGGAATATGCCAACAATTGGAATTATTGGAGGATCGGGGCTTGATAATCCTGAGATTCTACAAGATGCTACAACCGTTGAGGTTGAAACACCCTATGGGAAACCATCGTCGCCTTTGAAGATTGGTAACATTGGAGATAACCGGGTGGTAATACTTGCCCGGCACGGGCAAAACCACCAGTTTAGCCCAACTGAGGTTAATTATCGCGCTAATGTTTATGCGCTAAAGCATCAGGGGGCCGATAGCATTATTGTAACCACTGCTTGCGGTAGTTTACGAAACGAGATTGCCCGAGGCGATTTTGTTTTACTCGACCAGTTCATTGATTTTACCCGAAAGCGAAACAATACCTTTTACGAATCATTTGCAAAGGGTGCAGCTCACACCCCAATGGCCGAGCCCTTTGATGCGGCATTGCGCGCCCATATCCTTGATTGTGCCGGCAGGGTAGGGGTTAAGTGTCATCCAAGAGGAACCGTGGTTACCATTGAGGGGCCTCGTTTCTCAACCCGTGCAGAGTCGATGATGTTTCGGAGTTGGGGAGCCGATGTAATTAACATGTCAGTTGCCACCGAGGTGGCATTGGCCAACGAACTGGGTATCCCCTATGCAGCCATTGCCATGAGCACCGATTACGATTGCTGGAAAACCGATGAATCACCCGTGAGCTGGGAGGAGATTGTTCGCATCTTTGAGCAAAATGCTGAACGTATGCTCAAATTCCTACGTGAGGTGGTTGAAACTTTAAAGTAGAGTGTATGTTTACCATTCGACCCGCAACCCTTGCCGATTTAGACCCGGTTTACCAGCTGATATGCGACCTTGAAGGGAAAGCCCTTAACCTAACATTCTTTACCCAGAACTACAAGGCAAACCTCCAAGATAGCACAATACGTTACATTGTAGCATGCGACGGGGAAAAGGCTATTGGCTTTTTAAGCATGCACATTCAACGAATACTCCACCACGAAAGACCTACCTGTGAACTGCAGGAGCTAAACGTTTTGCCTGAGTACCGCTCCCTGGGAGTTGGTTCCATGCTAATGGGGTATGCAGAGGAGTTTGCCAAAGAGCTCGGACTTGAAGAGGTTGAGCTTACCACCCGAAATTACCGGTTACGAACACAAGAATTTTACAAACGTTTGGGTTACAAGCAAACACATATCAAGTTTGTGAAAAAACTCTAAAGAACAATATTTGAATTGGATACATCGCATAAACACAACATTTTGTTAGGCCATTTTAGTTACTTCAAGCAACATGTTAATTCTAAGTTGTTGTTCAAATTCTATATAATAGAAAGAGCATGGTGAAAAAATCTAAAAATTACAAGAATAATCAAATAAAACATAAAGAATATTAAAAAAGCATAGATTAATATTCTGTCGTGATACTGTAAGTTAACCCCCAAAAAGTTCAATAATTTTTTGGCTGTGACAATTGTTTACCTATATTTGTTCAAGCATTTTAGCAGGTAAGAGGTTGGAAACTAAACAGCAATAAACCAAAACACAATATATCGTAAAATGCTTAACATTGTTTTATTTGGCCCTCCGGGCGCAGGCAAGGGCACTCAATCCCAAAAAATAATTGAGAAATACAAGCTGCAGCATCTGGCTACAGGCGATATGCTTAGAGCTGCAATACGTGAACAGTCGCCAATTGGAGTAGAGGCTCAAAAGTATATCGACAAGGGCCAGCTTGTTCCCGATGAGATGGTAATCAATTTGATTGCCAGGGAGCTCGATAACCACCACGATGTTCCAGGCTTTGTTTTCGATGGATTCCCCCGAACTACCGTACAGGCCAAAAAACTCGACGAGATGCTCGACGCCAAAAGGGCACCTATAACCATTATGCTGGCACTTGAGGTTGATTACAACGAGCTCATTGCTCGCCTGCTGAACCGGGGTAAAATGAGCGACCGCAGCGATGATCAGGATGAGGGCATTATTCGAGGTAGGCTCGATATCTACAATAAAACAACCCTGCCCGTAATGGACTACTACAAGGCGCAGGGCAAGTACCGCGGCGTTAACGGAATGGGTACTATCGATGAAATATTTGAACGGATTTGCCAAGTGATTGATAGTAGCAGGTAACTAACCCTAATTGATACATCAAGGCCATCGAGGTAGTCGATGGCCTTTTTTGTTCCATATAACAATAAACTGCAAGTACCCACGTAATTGAATTTCTTTTTTTATTTAGAGAGATTTTATTACTGGCAGTATGCTTAGGCTATCTATGTATTTTTACTCCCAATAATGATTGACTAAAGGATTAGTATGACATCTGGCTACTATTGGAGTAAAAGTTCTAAAATCCAGAGATATTTAAATATGACAAATTAAAGTCAGAAATTTAAATAAAAGTCCGTTTGATAACTTTATAAATTTTTAAATTAGCTATTGTGTTTTGCTTGATAATTATCAGACCTATATACCCAAATTAGAAGTGTAAGGATGATTTTTTAAGACAAATAAACAAGTTTGCGGTAATGCATCGAAACACACTAGACAACGATGAGCATAGAAGAAACGATAAAGTTTGCTAAAAACAGTATTGAGCGATTATTTAACAACCCACTTGATATTAAAACATATGGTTATTTATTAGAAGATATAGACTTAAAAGACAGTTATCAATACGAGATAACGGGGGACAATTACGTTTGGAAACAGATTTTTGATATCACTGTGAGAAATGATGACTGGTGGACTTATTATGTACTTTTAAAATTAGATTTTAATGGTAAAATCGTAGTTAAAGACTCTCTTAAAATTATTTTAGAGACAGAAAAAAAATTTGATTTATACATTGACTTATGGTTTAAAACGGACAGAATTCAGTACACATACCGTTTACTTGATAAAAAATATAAAATTATTAAAGACTATGTTGAACAAATTGAAAATACAAATATCTCACTTGGAATTTATTCATTACTAAATAATAATATTAGATTTAACAATAAAAATTTTCTGCAATTTGCATCAGATATAATTCGTAAATCAAGAAACCTAAATGTATGTATAAAAGATAATATTATTGATGATATTGCAAGGATTTCTCAAGATTTAGAGTATTTACTGGGAGAAATATCTCAATTAAAAAATTATGTTGGCAACTATACTTCTAATCCACAATTATTTGATGGTAAAATATATTATATGTATGATATGTCATTTATTGATAAAAGATACTTTTTTCTAATTGGTGTGATGTTTGAGGTTTTATACAATTTTTGGGATAGAATAGGTGATTTACTTGCAATATATTTTACACCAAACTTGCCAGAAAAGCAGATTTATTTTCCAATCGTTATTGATAATATTCAAAGTCCATATATTCAATCCCCAAATTATATTTGGCTTAAAAACTTTAAGGATAATGAGTATAACTTATTAAACATTTGGAGAAAAAAAGTCGTACATTACTTAAATGTAGAGAGCGAATATAATAAGATTTATAGGTCAAAATTTGATAATAAAGCAGAACTTTTGCAGCTACAGGACGAAAAAATTGGTTTAACAGATATTCTAAAAAATCATTTCAAATTGACTATAAGTGGATTTATGAAAGCATTATTATTGATTGATGAGATAAATTAAATATACACTACAGCCAACACACAATATTGACTATAAGGGTCTCAAAGGTTTGCTAAGGTTTTTAGCCCTCCTCAATTTTTCGTGTCTCTTGACAGGTAATCGCCCACAATTCCTTATTGGCCATATTGTCAACCGTTAGCTGTCAGGCAAAATGACAACATAAACAATGGACAAAGTGGTACGATTAGTAAATGAATATACCCTTGTTCGCGCGCGTCGGTGGTCGCGTGCGCTCTTTTTAATGCTGTATCATTTATGCTATGACAACCCATTTGCGCGGAATTGAATTTCGTCCGATTATTGTTTTTGCTGCTAGCCAGCATCATTTTTTTGTTCTGCTTTCCCATTCCACCTTTTTAGAGTAACTTTGCGGGTAGTTTGTAGCAAAACATGTCAAATTCCAACTTTGTAGATTACGTTAAGATATTTTGCCGTTCGGGTAAGGGTGGTGCGGGAAGCGTGCATTTCCGCAGGGAGAAGTTTGTGCCCAAAGGGGGCCCCGATGGCGGCGATGGGGGACGTGGTGGGCATATCTACCTTAAAGGGAACAGTCAGCTTTGGACATTGCTGCACCTAAAGTACCAGCGCCATATTTATGCTGGCGATGGTGAATCGGGAAGCGGGGCACGATGCACGGGTAAGGATGGCGAGGATATTTACATTGAGGTGCCCATTGGCACCATTGCCCGCGATGCCGAAACTAACGAGGTGATTGCTGAGATTACGGAACACGGACAGGTTGAGATGATAATGAAAGGTGGACGGGGTGGTTTAGGTAACTGGAACTTTCGCACAGCCACCATGCAAACGCCCCGGTTTGCTCAACCCGGCGAACCCGCTCAGGAGGGCTACGTTATCCTGGAATTAAAAATACTGGCCGATGTGGGACTGGTAGGCTTCCCAAATACCGGTAAATCGACACTGCTCTCGGTGGTTAGCGCAGCCAAACCCAAAATTGCCGACTACCCTTTTACCACACTGGTTCCAAACCTCGGCATTGTGCGCTATCGCGACGATAGGTCGTTTGTAATGGCCGATATTCCTGGAATAATTGAGGGTGCCCATGAAGGGAAAGGTCTTGGACTAAGATTCCTGCGCCACATAGAGCGCAACTCCATGCTGCTATTCATGGTGCCTGCCGATTCCGAGGATATATATGGCCAGTACGAAATTCTGGTAAACGAGCTCAAAATGTATAACCCGGAACTGCTCGATAAGAAAAGGGCTCTGGCCATAACCAAATGCGACCTGGTTGACGACCAAGCTAAAAAGAAAATTGCAAAGCATTTGCCCGATATCCCTGCTGTGTTTATCTCGTCGGTTACTGGTGAGGGCATCGACCGGTTGAAGGACATGCTTTGGGAAAACCTAAATCAATAGTTGCTATGACTGATTACCTGGTAAAGCTCGACACCGATTTATTCCTTTTCCTAAACGGGCTACACAGCCCTTTCTGGGATGGCGTTATGCTTTTTGCATCGGGAAAGCTAACATGGTTGCCATTTTACCTTTTGCTTATCTACTTTATTGCCCGTAAGCATAAATGGAATACCCTTTGGTGGTTGCTGGCCATTGCCGTAGTTGTCCTTTTAGCCGACCAGCTATCGGTTCACCTTTTTAAAAATGTTTTTCAGCGGTTACGGCCTTGCCACAACCCCGATTTAAGTGGCGTTATCCATCTAGTGGGAAGGTGCGGGGGTAAGTTTGGTTTTGTATCGTCTCACGCAGCCAATACCTTTGGAGTATCGGTTTTCCTAAGCATGCTGTATAAGAACCGCTGGGCTACTATTGGTTTGCTGATTTGGGCAGCATTTGTTTCATACAGCCGCATATACCTCGGGGTGCATTACCCCGCCGATGTGCTTGTAGGAGCATTGCTGGGCAGTGCCGTTGGCTATGGTTTATGGCATTTAGCTAATCGCTTGATGAACAGGTATTCAAAGGCATAAAATCCATTTTACTTTATTATTGCATATGAATAGAATAATCCGAATTCTAAGACATATCCCAAATGGAATAACATTGCTAAACCTCTTTTCGGGCTGCCTATCAATTGTTGCCGCATTCGAAGGCCGCTTGGAGCTGGCCGGTTTGCTTATCATAATTTCGGGTGTTCTCGATTTTTTGGATGGCTTTACCGCAAGACTAATTGGAGCATACACGCAGCTTGGCAAGGAGCTCGATTCGCTTTCCGATGTGGTTAGCTTTGGCGTGGCACCAGCGGTTATTCTTTACCACCTGCTTCGCAACAGCCTAGGCATTAACGATTGCCATGGCATTTTCCAGGGTCACATAATTCTTATAGTCCCTTTTGTGGTTGCAGTTTTCTCATCGCTTCGCCTTGGGCTGTTCAATATCGATGAGCGACAAACCAGCTCTTTCATCGGGTTGCCAACACCTGCAAATGCATTTTTAATAATAGGTTTGGTTTTTGGCGCAAATAGCACTTGGGCAGGGATATTTAATCCAATTGTTAGCTCACCAGCTATTCTAATAGCGCTCTCACTCGTGCTTTCGTTCCTTTTGGTTTGTGAGCTACCAATGTTCTCCCTCAAAATTAAGTCGCTAAAACCTGCTATTGCATACAAACAGCTAACATTTATCTCTGGCGCAATTGTATTTATAGCAATTTTCCAAAAAGCATCACTTTCAATTATTATTGTTTGGTATATTATACTTTCTGTTATCTACTATTTATGGGATAAATTGATAAAGAAAGATAATAGGAATGGATAAATGCAATTTTTGGCTAATTTTGTAAGAAGTTAAATCGATATAAAATGAAGTTTTTAGCTGAAATCAATGTAATGCCGCTAAAGGCACTACTCGACCCGCAGGGAAAAGCTGTTAATGCAACCTTACACGGAATCGGATACAAGGAAGTTGCCAATGTACGCATTGGAAAGCATATCAACCTTGAAATTGAAGCACCTAGCCGTGAGGTGGCCATGGAAAAGGTTACCGAAATCTGTTCAAAGGTGCTTTCGAACCCCGTAATGGAAGGATACGACTTTAAGCTAACAGAGATAACCGATTAAGGCTTACTCGCCGTTGGTTAGGCGATTGCCACGCAATATTTCGGCCTGTTTCTTTATGGATTCCTTGTGAACCAGCTGAAGCAGGCTTTTTATGTATTCCTCATCGAGCCCCAATTTTTTACCGCACTCAATGCGCGATTCAAGGATTTTTTCCCATCTACGAAGCTGAAAAACTGTTACGTTATTATTTCGTTTATACTCCCCTATTTGCTCCACCAAGCGCATGCGGTTAGCAAGCAGTTCAATGATTTGCTGGTCGATGGAATCGATTTTATTGCGAACCTGCTCAAGGAAGTTAGCAAACTCGGTGTTAGCCGATGAGGTTTGGTGGAATGTTAATGCCGACAGCATCTGCAGAAAAACTTCGGGCGTTAGCTGCTGGCGGGCATCGCTAAGGGCCACGGCAGGGTTGGGATGAACCTCAACCATTAGTCCATCCATCGAAAGATCGAGCGAGCGTTGGGCAATTTCGGGTACAAGGTTTGCCGCTCCGGCAATGTGGCTGGGGTCGCAAATAATTGGTAGGCTGGGGATACGACTTTTAAGGTCGATGGCTAACTCCCACTTTGGGATGTTACGGAAGCGTGAGCGTTCGTAAGGGTGAAAACCCCGGTGGATGGCTGCTAACTTAGTGATGCCTGAACGCCAAAGGCGTTCAAGAGTACCAATCCATAGCTCAAGGTCAGGGGTAATAGGGTTTTTTACCAGTACGGGGATGTTGGTTCCTGCAAGTGCCAATGCCAGCTGTTCCACCAGAAAGGGGTTTGTGGTAGTACGTGCACCCACCCACAAAATATCAATCCCATACTTTAGAGCCAGCTCTATGTGCAGCGGCATAGCCACCTCGGTGGCAACGGCTAAGCCGGTTTCATCCTTTACGCGTTTTAGCCACTGTAAACCCTTTTCGCCAGCACCCTCAAAACCACCTGGGCGGGTGCGGGGTTTCCATATACCGGCACGGAAAACCTTAACATTTCCATTGCGGGCAAGCACATGGGCAGTAGTCAAAACCTGCTCCTCGCTCTCGGCACTGCATGGCCCGGCAATAATTAGGGGGTAGCTTAGGTTTAAACCCCACTCGGTTAAAGGCGATATTTCAATTCTGGGTTCCAATTCTTTTTGTATTCAAGCAGCAAAGTTAACCACAAAATTTATGTTTTGTTTATAAAACATCGTATTGACCCCCGTACCGTTCTGCCAAATCCGTAGCTGAATTATTTATCTGGAATGAGAAAATGGATTTAAGTATTGCTTTATGCCAGCCTGTTCGCCTAAGGAAATGTCGGTAATTTTCAGTTTTCCAGTAAAAATTACTGTCAACCACTACTTGCGGAGAAACATACTTGTATGTTTGGGCTATTATTGGATTATCCCGTTGCTCTCCATAGCCCGGATTTTGCGTATTGGCTAATAGCGTAACGCCACGTTTACCGCACTCTATGCGTAAGTTTTCTATTACACTATTGTATTCTGATATGTTCTGGTTGGTGAATGGCTTAAAGTAACTACCCCCAATATCCATAATGGGCCTTACTTGCAGGACATTTATGGGATATTTTCCAAAAACATCAAAAAAACTTAACACTTCCTCAATATTTTCGGGGTTAGCCGTGTAATTTATTCGTAGCGAAAAATCAATCTTATCATCATTTTTAAGCTGATTGATGTTTTCAAGTAGTTCGATTAACTTATCCCACTTGGCGCCCACCATAAAGCGTTCATAGGTTTCCATTTTAGTTCCGTGAACCGATAGGGTAAACTCATTTAGTCCCATGCGGCTTAAGGTTTCCAAATCGGTTTTGGATATTAGCTGTCCGTTAGTAACCAATCCTATGTGCGGGACCCTGTACTTTTGAGCCAACTCAATTAGATACATATAATTGGGGTAAATGGTTGGCTCTGCGCCGCAACCAACCATTACCTGTAAGGCATTGCCAAACAGATTTTTAGCCAACAGGTCGAGCTCATCTCTTGAAAATTTTTGGGATTCCGGTTTCCTGGTCTTGCTAAAGTAGCACATCAGGCAGCGCAGGTTGCATGCAAAAACCGGGTCAATCCGAACAGAATAGTATCTTTTATTTAATAGATGTGCTAAAAAGATTAGGAGTAATTTTAAGCGATTACTCCTAATCATTCGGTTTAGTTTGAGTACTCTATAAATATTCATTGGGGCTAAAGTGTTTTGCCCGCAATTTTACTGTTCGTTCAACTGTTCGGGGTGTTTTTTCTCCCAGAACTTTACAGCCCATACCGATAACCTGTAGGTGATGTAAATGAGCACAGGCCAACCTAAGAACCACAAAATTTCATTGATATACTTCATAGTATACTTGTTTTAGTAAACATGGGTTTCGTTTCTCATCTCCTCCTCATCAATTTTCTTGACGTTGATGCTCTTCCACGCATGCCAGATGTATGCCACCACAAAGGGTATAAGCAACGAAACAAAGCTCATTACGGTTAAAGTGAACTTGCTGGATGAACTGTTGAAAATGGTTAGCGAGTGCTGTAGGTTGAAGGTAGAGGGGTAGTAGGATGTGTTGTTGTAACCAGCAATCAGGAAGAGCGAGAGTACGGTTAGCACAGTCCCAATACCGGTAAACCAAATCCCTTTGATGTAAGGCTGAAGGAGCGATTTTAGTATGCCCCAAAGCACAAGAACCACTCCACCCAGGAATAAAACTAACACAATGGGCATTTGAATAAGGTTGAGTAAATACTTATGTTTTTGCATAAAAACGTCGCCGGTGGTTGGGTTTACAGCAAATCCCTCACGTACAAACAACCAGATCACAAAGGTTAGGAAGAAAACCAGGAAGGGTATCGCATTGTATAGAAGATGCTTACGGGAACGGGTAAGAATATCGGGGTGATTGATATGGTTCATGAAGTAAAGGAGAGCTAAAACCCTTGCCAAAAAGAATACAGCCAAACCCAGCGATATATTATGCACGTTAAGTGCAGCCTCCAGGCCATGCCATGGCGTTTCCCACGACGAAATTACCGGATTATTGATGTTGGTCAAATTGATTTTTGCCATTGAGAACTGCGAGCCCGTAAAAAATGTGGCAACGGCAGTGCCAAGCAGCACGGTTCCCAGTAGCCCGTTGATGAATAGGAATACCTCAAAGGTCTTGTGTCCCAGAAAATTGTTGGGTTTACTGCGATACTCATACGATACTGCCTGTATTACAAAACAAAACAGTATTGCCATCCAAACCCAGTAGGCTCCACCAAAACTTGTGGAGTAAAAAAGCGGGAACGAAGCAAAAAAGGCTCCACCAAAAGTAACCAACGTAGTAAATGTGAATTCCCACTTACGCCCAAGAGCATTAACAATCATTGTTCGCTCCATCTCGGTTTTACCAATGGTGTATATCAAGGTTTGTCCGCCTTGAACAAAAAGCAGAAAAACCAACAAAGCCCCCAGTAGCGATATGATAAACCACCAGTAATGCTGTAAGAAAACGTATGTAGTGTCAACCATGGCTATTTCCCTCCATCTTTAGGTCCTTTTTTAATCTGTGTAAACATAATTCGTAGCTCTGCTATGAGTAGTGTGGTAAAAATTATAAAGAACAGGAAGAAAGTAACCTGAACGGCACTTGCATCGATACGCGATACTGCTGCAACTGTAGGCAGAATATCCTGAATAACCCAAGGCTGACGGCCAACCTCTGCCACAATCCAGCCAGCCTGGCTGGCAATATAGGCAAGCGGTACCATTAGTATTGATAATCGCAAAAGCCATTTGTTTATTTTGTATCCTTTGAAATAGATAAGGTAGAGCATTAAAATAAAGAAGGCAATAAACAGAAAGCCCAGCCCAACCATGATATGGAAGCTGTAAAAGGTAAGCGGAATGTTAGGGATTATGCTTTTAGGGTCGTTCAGATAGCCATAGCCAAAATACTCAAAGTTTTCGTCAAGTAGCTTTCGGTTGTAGGTCATGCCTATGGTATCGCCTTTTTCCTTGGCATTCTTATAATCGGCCAAAGCCTGAATGGCAATCCGGCCGCGTTCAATCTTCTGTTCGGCCGAAAGGGCAACCTTCTGGTTGCCGTCCTTATCGGTGTAGGTGTATCCCCCTTCCACAATATCTTTCACACCAGGAACAAAGGCATCGCCTGAGCGGTAACCCAAGAACGACAGGAGTTTAGGAATCTGAATCCGGAATAGGTAAGGGTCTTTACCATCGTTATACTCCTTGCCCGGGGTAAGCGCCCCAATTACAACCAGGGGAGCACCCTCTCTCCCCTCGTAGAGGCCCTCCATAGCAGCCAGCTTCATGGGCTGCTTTTGTGCAACCTGGTATGCTGAACCGTCGCCTGTAAGGGCAAGGAAAATGGATGTTATCAACCCAAATACTGATGCAATTATTATGCTGCGTTTGGCTAACAAAACATTTCGTCCTTTCAGCAAATACCATGCGCTAATCCCAACTACAAAAAGAGCAGCCAGCACATAGCCCGACGAAATGGTGTGAAGGAACTTGTTTATAGCCACCGGTGAAAAGAGTACCTCCCAAAAGTTGTGCATCTCGTTTCGAGCGGTGTCGGGGTTAAAGTACATCCCGGCAGGGTACTGCATCCAGGCATTTGCAACAAGTATCCAGAGAGCCGATAGGTTTGCCCCTAAGGCTACAAGCCATGTGGAGATTAGGTGAAACTTTTTGCTAACCTTATTCCACCCAAAGAACATCACGGCAATAAAGGTCGATTCCATAAAAAAAGCCATGATTCCCTCAATGGCAAGCGGGGCGCCAAAAATATCGCCCACAAACCAGGAATAGTTGCTCCAGTTTGTGCCAAATTCAAACTCAAGAATAATACCGGTTGCCACACCAATGGCAAAGTTGATCCCAAAGAGTGTCATCCAGAACTTGGTTATCCGTTTCCACTCCTCGTCGCCGGTTTTGTAATACAGCGTTTCCATGAACGCCATTATAAAAGCCAGCCCCAGCGTAAGAGGGACAAATACCCAGTGGTACATGGCCGTTAGGGCAAACTGAGCCCTCGACCAGTTGACTAACGATAGGTCGAAATGTTCCATGCGTATTGCTATTTAGGTTTGGTTGTTAGCTGTTCTATAACGTACTTACTGCGTTCCTCATCGGTCTTGAAGTTCCGCTTAAGGATGTTAGGGAAAAAGAAAACCTTGAGTACTGCAAACATCACAAAAAGTTTGATAAGGATTATTATCCAAAGGGTTCTACCAATGGTCATGCTCTTAAAACCCTCGTAGTAGAATCGAAATATCCTTTTGAGTATGTTCATGACATTGTTATATAGCAAAATTAAACTATTTTTTCAATTCAAGCATGACTATAACATTTGGTTGAAATGTTTGTTCAAGCTATAGTTCTGTTAAGAATAATAAAAAATCTACCGCCTTACCATTTGTTTCATTAATTTTGTAATGCACGATAAAGTTTGAAAATAATAGTTTAAAAAGATAATGCTATGAATAAAGTTCTCAGCATCACCCTAAAAGTTGTGGCTGCAATAGTTGCCCTTATTGTTGTGGCAGCAATAGTTTTACCAATAATTTTCAAGCCCCAGCTTATGAAAGTTGCCAAGAAGGAGGCAAACAGTATGCTAAATGCTAAGGTCGATTTTGCCGATTTTCAGGTATCGCTAATTAAGGGTTTCCCTAACCTATACGTTGGCATGAGAGGCCTAACCGTTGTGGGTATCGATAGCTTTGCTAACGATACTCTTGTAGCATTCAAAGAGTTTGGCGTTAAGGTTAACCTCTGGAGTGTAATTGATATGACCACCATTGAAGTTAAATCGATATTGCTAGATGGGGCAAAGCTAAAAGCGCGTGTTCTGCCCGATGGCCGTGTTAACTGGGATATCATGAAACCCTCCGAAACTCCCGAGACTGAAATGGAAGACACATTGGCAATCACAACGGTTAACACTAGGGTTGCACTCAAAAAATTTGAGATTCGTAACGCCAACATTGCCTATATCGACGATTCGTCGAACATGAAGGCTACCATCCAAAACCTAAACCTTACCCTTTCGGGTAATATGGGCATGAGCCAAACCGACCTGAATTTCCGGTCGAGCATTGAATCGCTCAACTTTTGGATGGACGGAATTCGGTATTTAAAAAATGCAAGTGTTGGTTTCGATGCCAAAATTGGAGCTAACCTCGATAGTAGCTACTACACATTCAAGGAAAATACGTTTAGCATCAATCAGCTAAAGTTGCTTTTTGATGGTTCAGTCCGTATGCCCAACAACGATATCGATATCAACCTAAACTTTAAAACACCTTCAACCGATTTCAAGGCGCTTTTATCAATGGTGCCAGCAGTGTACATGACAGACTTTGAGGGGCTTCAAGCCTCGGGCAAGTTTGGCATCGAGGGGTATGTTCGTGGAACCTATAACGATAACCAAATGCCAAGCGCATTTGTTGCCATAACCGTTGATAACGGTATGTTTAAATACCCCGATTTGCCCAAATCGGTAACCGATGTAAATATCAGCACAAAGATTTGGTTCGATGGCCAAAACATGGATAATACTTCGGTTAATGTCGATAAGTTCGCATTGAACTTGGGTGGAAACCCATTCAGCATGCGCATGCGTGTGGCAACCCCAATCAGCGATATGCAGGTTGATGGAAATTTCAGCGGAAAAATTGATTTTGCCACCCTTGCCGATGTGATACCTTTGGATAGCACTACTATGGAAGGACTGCTGGAATCGAATCTCGATTTTGGTGGAAAACTCTCCTTTATCGAGAAGGAGCAGTATGAGCGCTTTAAGGCCGATGGCCTGCTTAAGCTGTCGCGTTTCAAATTCAAGTCGCCCGATATACCTGCTGAGGTAAAATTAAATGAGGTTATACTCAACTTTACACCCCAGTATGTTAACCTTGCAAACTTCGATATGTCCATTGCTTCAAGTGATATACGCATGAACGGTCGACTGGAAAATTTTATTCCTTACGTTTTTAAGGATGAAACCCTTAGCGGAAATCTTAACGTAAACTCGAACTTGCTCGATGTTAATGAACTGCTTACTGGCGAGAGTGCTCCCGAGGAGGAAGTTACCGATACCACTGCTCTTAGCGTTATCGAATTGCCTAAAAATATCAACTTTACAACCAAAGTTGATATGAAAAAGATTATTTACGATAAGCTTATTATTACTAACCTTGCGGGTAATGTTAACCTTTCCGAAGGCATTGCCGATTTGAAAAACCTCAACATGAGCATGCTCCAAGGCGATGTTCGTATGGCCGGAACTTACGACCCCCGTAATGTTAAGGCTCCACTGGTAAACTTTGACTTTGACATGCGCAACATTGATATTCCTGTTGCTTTCAAATCGTTTGCAACGCTCCAGAAAATAGCACCTGCAGTAAAGGATATGACAGGAAAAGTATCGACCCAGTTTAAATTTAACTCCGTGCTCGATACCACCATGATGCCAGTGCTGAATAGCATTAATGCTTACGGCAAGTTACAGTCAAAGAGTATAGGCATTAGCAACTCTAAGGCATTTGCCAAATTGGCCGATTTCCTGAAAAAGGATGAGTTCCGCAATCCAAGCCTTAAGGATGTTAATGTTAGCTTTAGCGTTAAGGATGGCCGCATATACATTGAGCCTTTCGACACCAAGATTGCCGATGCCAAAATGAATTTTGGCGGCGATATGGGAGTTGACCAGACCCTTAACTTTAAGGCAAAGGTATCGGTTCCATCGTCGTATCTTGGCGGGGTAGCCAACTTGGCCAACGATTTGCTTGGCAAGTATGGAGCAAAATTGCCCCAAACTATCGATGTAAATCTTAAGATTTTAGGAACTTCATCTAAGCCCGATATACAACTCGATTCAGGTGGTGGTTCTGCAGGAACCACAACTTCGGTAAAGGAGACAGCCAAGGAGGCTGTTAAGGAAAAGGTTGATGAAGCCAAGGTTGAAGCCCGCCAGAAAGCCAAGGCCGAAGCCGATAAACTCATTGCCGATGCCGAAAAGGAGGCCGAGCGCATTAGAGCCGAGGCTGCCATTCGCGCCCAACAAATAAGAGATGAAGCAGAGGCTCAAGCCAAAAAGACTGAAGAGGAAGGTAAAAAGAAAGGCCCAATTGCCGAGCGGGCAGCAAAGGAGGCTGCTAAAAAGATACGTCAGAATGGCGATGCTGCCGCCCAAAAGGTAATTGCCGAAGCCGACGAAAAAGCCAATGCGGTAATTGCTAAAGCTAAAGCCGAAGCAGCCAAGCTGGAGTAGTTTTGCTTTAGGTAGATTGTGTTTGGTGTTTGGAATGGAACACAGGTAACACTGATTGTAATGATATACACTGATAAAAAACCAACCAAACACCAAACACCTCATCCTTTATTCTTTACCAGTTAATGAGATTCCTTGCAGATACTGGGAATGACAGGCGAAGTTGATAGTTGACGGTTGGGGGTAAAAGAAATTCCATTTAATATTGAATCCCGCTTCACGGGATAGGCTCTTAATCCTTTACCCTTTATCCTTTGATAAGATTCCTCAGCTTAGTTTATCCCAAATTATAGGGACTCGGAATGACAAGACCCATGGCATCCCATTCCCTTTGTCATGCTGAGCTCCGCCGAAGCATCGCTTTGTACCTTCAACCCTTCTACACAATATGAGTCGTTAACCGGTAATCGCTTTTTGTAATGCTTTCCTATTGCGATGCAACGTTTCCCTCTTGCTCTTTGGCCTATGCAATGCGTGCATCGCTGCTCGCCTGGGATTATCCTTGCCCTTTCACCCCAGAAACCCCTTAAGCGCCTTAACAAGCGGTTTATTCCGATTACCGCCCTCGAGGTGGATTGCTTGTATTCCCAATTTTTGGGCAGCAGCAACATGCTCAAAAGTATCGTCAACAAAAAGCGTTTCCGATGGAACTAATTCATTCTCTTCAATTAAACGCTGGAAGATTTCAACTTGGGGTTTCCTGATACCCATTTCAAAGGATAAGTATACCTTATGGAAGAATTCCTTTAGCTCTTTACCTGTTTCCTCCACAAGTAGCTGGTTATAGTGGTTAAAGTGTATAACGTTTGTATTACTCAGTAGGTATACCCTGTAATCCTTTTTTAATTGTTCAATAAAGCTTAGTCTTTCAGCATCCCAACTCAGAAGCAAAGCGTTCCATGCATTATCAAACTCTTGGGTTTTGAAATTAACCCCAAACAATTGGTTGAACTCCTTCCTGAAAGTATCAGGGTTTACCAATCCACAGTCGAACTGGTTGAAAAGCTCATTGCTTCCAGTAAATGTAGTATGATCGTTCAGTTTAAGACCATGTTTTTCAAAGGCTTTTAGAGTAAGGTTGTAATCAATATCAAGAACCACACCACCTAAGTCAAGTATTATATTTCTGATAATCAATTTGTCAGGTATTGTGTTGCTGTTAGTAGTCATATTTTTTGGACTCTCTATTTGAAAATTCAAATGCAAATATGTAATTTTGCAAACCAAAATAAAAACAGAAAAACTGTTTTTTGGGGCCCATAGCTCAGCAGGTTAGAGCATCTGACTCATAATCAGAGGGTCGCTGGTTCGAGCCCAGCTGGGCCCACAAACCGCCACAAGGCGGTTTTTTTATTTCCTACTCTAAAAATCTGCTTAAAAATATAAATTTAAACAGTGCGTTTCGGTTTGAAGTGTTAAGCAAATAGTATACATTTGCGAAAAATCATAAGTTTAACCTGTTTTAAACATAACAACATGAAAAATATATTGGTTGTAGGTGCTGGCGGTCAAATTGGCTCTGAACTGGTGCCTCATCTCCAAAAGATATACGGTACAACTAATGTGGTGGCTGCCGATATCAATACCACTTGCGCTCATCACTTTCAGAACGGTCCATTCGAAGTACTCGATGCACTGGATGCACAAAAATTCGCTGAAATAGTTAAAAAGAATAAGATTGACACCATTTTCAATCTGGTTGCTTTACTTTCAGCTACCGGCGAAAAAAATCCACAGCTGGCCTGGAAGATAAACATGGGCGCACTAATGAACTCTCTCGAAATTGCTCGTGAGAACAACTGTGCAGTGTTTACCCCAAGCTCCATTGGTGCTTTTGGGCCAACATCGCCCAAGGATAATACACCGCAAGATACCATAATGCGCCCAACCACTGTTTACGGTATTTGCAAAGTTACCGGCGAAATGCTTAGCGATTACTACTTCCTTAAGTATGGGGTTGATACCCGCAGTGTACGTTTCCCTGGAATTATTTCAAATGTTACACTACCCGGCGGTGGCACTACCGATTACGCAGTTGAGATCTACTATGGTGCTATCCAGCAAAAACACTACGTTTGCCCATTACCCGAAGGCACTTACCTCGATATGATGTATATGCCCGACGCACTCGATGCATGCGTTCAGCTCATGGAAGCCGACCCATCAAAACTTAAACACCGCAACAGTTTCAACGTTACGGCAATGAGTTTTGAGCCCTCTCAAATTTTTGCCGCCATTAAAAAGCGTATCCCCGATTTCACCATGGAGTACAATATCGACCCTGTAAAGAAAGCCATAGCCGATAGTTGGCCAAACTACATGGACGATAGCTGTGCCCGTGAGGAGTGGGGATGGAACCCCAAGTGGAACCTGGAAACCATGACCGACGATATGCTAAAGGTGATTGGTGAAAAGTTTAAAGCAGGTGTGCTAAAGTAGAAGTAACTATAATTTTTGAAAGGAGGCATTGAGCCTCCTTTTTTTATTCCATTCCCGTATCGCGCTTAACCATCCGGACAAAGTAGTCCTTGTTTGGAAGAGCCGATGTTTTTAGTTGGTTTAACCAGAACCCGGCAGTTAGCTTATCGCCCTTAGAATTGTAAATCATAATCAAATGGTAGAAGGCGTAACCATAAACATGAGTAGGATTAGCAGGAATGTCCTCTACAACCCTGCTGAAACATTCAACTGCTTGCGCTATATCGTTTTTGGTGTAGTGCTCCATGCCCTGGTTGAATAGCCTAATATCGGAGTTTAGCTTATTGCTCAGTATTAAGCCCTTAAAAAAGAAACAGGCTTTGTTGCAATCCTCAACCAGATTGATGCTGTTCAGGTTTTGCGGGATTGGCGGAAACACAAGGGTAAATGATAGGGTTTCGCCCTTACGGCTAAAGTTATGGGTTGCAGGACATGTAGGGATACCGTGTGAGCCTATCCTGTAATACCGTTGGCGGGTATTCAGATTCTCTATATAGATATTCCTATCGGCACAAAACCATCCGTCCTTATCGGCATTGTTAACTACAGTGAGGTTAATAACCGTTGAATCGGGGAGTAAAAGAATGCTCTCAATGGTAAGTTCTGGATGCGAAAGCTCCGCAGCAAAGGGTTTTTCAATAATTACCTGAGCGTGGTTTAGTTGAAATATAAAAAGAAGAAGTAGAAGCGTAACAATTTTTTTCATTTTGCTTAAAAATAGTAGGGACTGGAAATTTCCAGTCCCTACTAAGTTACGAAAAAAACTAGAATTTCAAATCAACGCCTAAAGCAAATACAGTTGCTGAACGCTTGTAGGTTTCATCATAAACAACCGGAAGGTCAAAAGGTTTTGTTTTCATGAGGTAGAACGATTTCATGAAACCAAGGTTTACCCCAATTTTATCGGAAACTTGATAGCGACCACCCAGGCCAACGGTATTTGTAGAAAGGCTATGACTTAAGTCGCTTTGGTATTTCATGTTAACGCCCGACTGGGTTCTTAGGTAACCGGTGCTAAGCAGAATTTTATCGGTGAGTTCGTATTCAAAGCCGAGGGCAATTTCAAGAAAGTTATTGTCAATAACCTCTTTGTTGTCATAAAAGGTAGGAAATCCATTTGCATCTCGTGTTTCAACCTTTCCATATGCAGCTGTCTTATCGAAATAGTAATGGGCACCGGCGCTAATTCCTAGTTTATCGGTAGCCTTATAGCTTACACCCAGAGAGAGTGTTGTTGGCATGTCATTGGGATACGAAACTCCATCAGGGTAAAGTTTAGCATCGTCTTTCTTGGTTTTGTTCTTAACATTTAGGCTAGCTTTATGCTCATACTTGAAGCCAATGTTAAGACGGTCGTTAACCTTTACATTGATGCCGATAATGGGTGCTAAACCAAAGCCATTCTGTTCAACATCTACCTCCTTATCGGAAGTCATTGCAGAGTATGCAGCCATGGTAGCAGCATTGGTTTGGTAAGCGGTTCGAATTTGGGTTATTGTTGCAGGATAAGATGTGTAATCTGCTACACCTAATCCGGCAGCAAGTTGAGTGGCTTGGGCTGGAGTAAGGTAACTTAACGCAACGGCTTGGCTTAATGTTAAACCACCACCTCCACCTGAAACTAATGGGTTAAGGCTGTTTGCTGCATTGGTTGCAGCGGTTGAAAGGATTCCGAAGAATTCAGGTGCAGATGTCATTTGTCCGGCACCCGCTGGATTTAATGGGTGCTGAGGATTTATACGAATATCTTTCATGTATCCAGTGTAAAAATTTTGAGCAATAACATAGCGAATACCAACACTAAACGAGATCATGTCGTTAATTGCATACGATCCATTTGCCTGCAAACCCCACATGAGCGAACGGCCTTCAAATTCTGAACTAAATTCGTATGCAGTAGTATTAATTCCAGCTGCGGTTAATGAACCGGGCAGAACTGCAACTTGCTGCTCAAATGAGGGTAGCCCATTTTCAAACATTGCGCTTCCGCCACCGCCAATAGGGTTTATTCCCAATGAAAATGCAACCCTTTCCTTTTTAAAAACCATGTATAGACCAGGAAAAAGAGGAGCTGTAACGCCGCCTTCAAATTTTGTGCGGTTCATCCCTGGGAAGGTACTGGTGATTTCCCTCGTTTGGGTTATGTACTGGTTGTTAATAGAGACATAAAAGCCATCGGCCATAAAAGCCAACCCGGCAGGGTTATAGTATGCAGCATCTATTCCCAATGTGGCATCCTGAGCTGGCATTCGAATATACGAAGCACTCTGGTTTGTGTTGGTTACAATACCTCCGGCCATTACCAATGTGGTAAATCCGGTTGCAATAATGGTTAGTAGTTGTTTTCTCATACTTCAAATTGTTTAGGTTAGTAATAGATTTGTTCAGGCTTAAACGTATGTATTAAACAATAGTTTAAAGACAGAATGAAGAATGGCTGCCTGTCAATTGCTAAACAGAAAAAATCAATTTCTCAGGTACTGATTTAAAAAGCCTTGTTCAAGGCCAAGGTTGAGATGGGTTCCTCCGTTAAAGAAGAACTCAAAACCTGCTGGTAAAATTCTGGTACTTTTGTGACTATTTGAACCCGAAAAAATGCCAAGTTTTTGTTTGATGCGCATGACAAATCTATAAAGCGGATTTCGTAAAAATCGCTTTACAAGGGTGAAATATGCCACTATTGCCAGATAAATTCTTGCCCTGCGCATCGAGTAGGGAAATATTTGGTGCTAATATAGATAATTATCGATATATTTTCAACTTTCATTGTTTTTTGCCCTGGTAAATTTGTTGAATTTTGATTCCTTTTATTAAATTGCATGAAATAAAATGGTTAAAGCATGATCCAAAAAATTATTTCGCTTTTTTTTCTGCTGACATTTGTCCAAACAGCTGTCGCACAAACCGATAATTTCCAGTTTACCGTTAAGGTTGAGATCCCCTCGTCGCCTGTTAAGGATCAGCAGCGCACAGGCACCTGCTGGAGCTTTGCAACCACGTCGTTTGTTGAAACCGAACTAATACGGTTGGGACAATCCGTTTTTGATATCTCCGAGATGTACTTTGTTCGCTTTGCCTATGAGGCAAAAGCGCAAAACTATATTAGATTCCAGGGGGCAAATAATTTCGGGCAGGGTGGTCAGGCCCACGATGTGATGAATATTATCCGACAGCATGGCATGGTTACCGAAAAGGAATATCCGGGATTAAACTACGGCTCCGATGTTCACGCCCACTCAGAGCTTGAGGCAGTTCTGAAAAGTTTCCTCGATGCTGTTGTAAAAAATCCCAACAAAAAATTATCAACCGCATGGTTTCCTGCATACCGAAGTATACTTGATGCTTACCTGGGCGCAGTTCCCGATAAGGAAAATTCTCCTCTATCGAAAGTTCCCTTTAAGCCTGACGATTACATTGAGATAACCTCATTCAATCATCATCCATTTTACCTAAAGGTATCGCTTGAGATTCCGGATAACTGGTCGCACGACCAATACTACAACATCCCTCTCGATGACATGATGCAGGTTATTGTTTATGCCCTAAATAATGGCTATTCGGTATGCTGGGATGGCGATGTGAGCGAGAAAAGTTTTGCCTACCGCAAAGGAGTTGCATTGCTACCAGTTAGTAAAGTAGATGAGCTAACGGGTTCCGATAAGGAACGTTGGATTGGATTATCGGAAAAGGATTTTACATCACGCATGGCAAACTTCGATTCGCCTGTTCCTGAAATCAATGTTAACCAGGAAAACCGACAGGCGAACTTCGATAACCTAACCTCAACCGACGACCATCTGATGCATATCACAGGATGGGTTACCGATCAGTACGGGAAAATATACTTTTTGACCAAGAACAGCTGGGGAACTGAGGGCGTTTACAATGGGTATTTGTATATGTCGGAACCCTATGTGCGCATGAAAACCATAGCTGTTATGGTTCACAGGAATGCTATACCGGCAGAAATTCGTAAACGATTGGGGTTATAGGTTAGCCGTAAACCAAAAGGTTGCATCCCCTAATGGGTGCCGAATCCATTCGACCAAGTACTTCGAACGTACCGTGTTCATGTAGCCGGCCTAAGTCCTGCGTTTGAATAAAAGCGCAGGAGTATAGGTTAGCTAAATCGATAATGTTAATGCCACCTGTGGTTCCAACAGGGGCTATGGTAAGCGGGTCGTTTGTTTCACGGATTAAAACGCGCATCCAGGGAGGACAGCTGAAAATTCCTTTCCCTTTCGAGTATGCTTGCGATAGCAGTTCGGTCATGCCGTATTCCGAATGGATGCTATCAACGCCGAAAGCCTCGGTAAGTATTCCGTGTAGCTCATCGCGCACCATTTCCTTACGGCGGCCCTTCATACCGCCTGTCTCCATCACAATGGTGTTCTTCAGGTTGAACTTATGCCTTTCGGCAAGGTCGAGCAGGGCAAACGATACACCTATCAACAAGCACTTTTGGCCTGAACTGTCTAGTTTTGTTAGCTTTTCAGCCAACTCATCGAACTGGTTTAGGTAGAAGCCTCCATTAGGATTGGCCGATTGCCTAATTAACCCATCGACCATGTAAACTAACGATGATCCGGTACGTTCAAGGTAAGCCGGTAGGAGAGCAAGAATGCAGTACTGCTGCTCATCACCATAAAAATATCGAAGACCGCTGGTATAGCTTAGACGGTATAGCTCACTTTTGGCAACCAGGTGCTTGCTGGTTTCGGAACCTGTGGTTCCACTGCTGGTAAACTCTATCTCAGGCGTTAATCCATTTGCAATTATTTGACGGTTTTTAAAGAATTGTATAGGAAGAAACGGAATTTGATCAATCCTACTAACCCTATTGGGGTCAATCTTCAGCAAATCAACATACATTCGGTAAACATCTACATTCTTATACTGAAACTGAAATATCTCAAGGGCAAGATTTTCAAATTCTGCTTCGGTGTTTATAGTAAAAATTCTTTTCGCTTCCATTGCTTATAAATCGTGAACCGTTAATCGTGAACCGCTAAACGGTGAAATTGGTTGATATAGTTATACTGTTGACTAATCTTATCATGCTAAACTGAATTTTTTATTTCTTGGTGAGTCATTCCAGATTCAAGATTTCAAGTTCCAAATTTTAGAAACTGTCCCGCGAAGCGGGAACCTGATCAGCTCTGCGAAGTTTAAAAAAAACTGACCAGAGATGAAATTTTAATCTGTCATCTGCCTCATTTTACTACCTCTCAGTTCAACGTTAGGATCCCAGAAGTGCTTATCGAAATCAACCACAGCATTATCTTCAACCCTTATGCCTTCCGCCTCAAGCAGCTGCTGCATGGTATTGCTACCGGGGAAGTGGATTTTTCCGGTTAGCAAACCTATTCGGTTTACCACCCTATGTGCAGGCACCCACTCCTCCTGGGTTGTTGATGAGTTTAACGCCCAACCAACCATTCGGGCTGAGCGAGTTGCTCCTAAATAACGGGCAATGGCTCCATAGGTGGTTACACGACCAAAGGGAACCAACCGGGTTACCTGGTATACCCGTTCAAAGAAATTATCGTTGTTCCTCGATGTTTGGCTCATGGAAAGGGCCTGAATGGTTGACTTCAAATTTAATGTAAGTAATAGGCAAACCCTGTTCAAGGAACTGCTGCTCGTAAAAGGTTTTAATGCCTAGAATAGGATCGTTGCTTACTTCGGTGTACAGATTGTTGGTGCAAACCAACATTTTTAGGTTATTCTGTTCCACCAAAGCCTTGGTGTAAGCATGCAAGGGCTGGCTATCGGTTTTTAGGTGAACAATAGCGTTGGGTTTAAGGAATTGGGTGTAGTAGTTTAGGAAACGGCTCGATGTTAACCGTTTGGTTGCCTTTGATGGGCGTGGCTGGGGGTCGGGGAAGGTTACCCATATTTCATCAACCTCTCCTGCTGCAAAAAACGATTTGATGTGCTCAATCCGGGTTCGGATAAAGGCTACATTTTTCAAGCCCTCCTCAAGGGCTGTTTTTGCACCACGCCACATTCGAGCCCCTTTAATATCGATACCAATAAAATTCTTTTCCGGAAACATCCGGGCTAAACTTACGGTGTACTCACCCTTTCCGCATCCAAGTTCAAGGACAATAGGGTTCTGGTTTTTGAAAAAGTTGGAATGCCATTGCCCCTTTAAAGAGTAATCGGTATTGAAAACCTCCTCGAACGATGGTTGGAATAAATTCTCAAATGTTTCGTTCTCGGCAAATCGACGTAATTTATTTTTCCCCACAGTAAAAGCAGTCTTTATTTTTTGTTGCCTAACTCAACCCTAAACCCAACTTCCGAAATACCCTTGAGCTGTTCAACCCTCATGGCTTGTTGCAAAGTAACCGTGTAATCCCCCTCGGCACCAAACCTAACGTTTTGGCGGTATAGGAACCGGTTGTCGCGCAGCTTACCACGTCCCTTACCCAGCCATTTGCCATGTTCATCGGCAAGGTAGCATTCAAATGTATCGCGTGCGGTTGCGCCATTGGGCGCAGCTATATCGATAAACAGGTAAAGGTTTTGGAATGGGTAATCGGTGGTGTTGCGAACATTTACGTAAAGGTTATAAAAGGTGACTGTATCCGATACAGGAACACGGAAACTGGCTAAACTATCGGCATGCCATTGCTCACCCGGCAAGGTAACATAGCCATTGTAAACGTAATTATCGGAACATGCCGAAAATATTGCAATAGCTATGGCGGCAACGACTAAGAACTTAAACTTTGTCATCGTTTTTATGTTTGTTTGGCCCTTTGGGTTTGCGACGTTTTTTCAGCTTGGGTTTCGATTGCTTATCGAAACGGGTGATGCTATCATCTTCTAAACCATCTGTAAAATCGATTTGGGTTACAGCTGTTTGTGGGGCAACATTTGCCTCAAGCAAAGTGGGAACCTTAATCCCTCTCCGGTTGAGCTCAATGATCTCATTTACACGTTCCACCGGAACCTCAATAAGGTTTACCGACGACGATGGTTCTGATCCAAACCACATGCTACGCTTGAATATGTCGGTTTTAAAGTGATAGTAAGTGGCGTCTTTGGTTTCGAGCTGGATGTTGCCTTCGGGTATGTCCTTACGGGCATCAACATAGCTTGCAAGCTCATAGTTTAGGCAGCATTTCAGCTTGCCGCATTGGCCTGCTAATTTTTGGGGATTAAGTGATAGTTCCTGAATTTTTGCTGCATTTGTGGTAACGGAATCGAACTGGGCAATCCAGGTAGAGCAGCAAAGCTCACGACCACAAGTTCCTATGCCTCCAATTCTGCCAGCTTCCTGTCGGGCACCAATCTGGCGCATTTCAACACGGATTTTAAACTCCTCGGCAAGAACCTTGATTAACTCGCGGAAATCGACACGTTCATCGGCTATGTAGTAGAATATGGCTTTGGTTTTATCGCCCTGATACTCTACATCACCAATCTTCATGTCGAGCTTCAGCCTTTCGGCTATTTTGCGGGAGCGAATCATGGTATCGTGTTCAAGCGACATGGCTTCGACCCACTTCTCAATATCGGCCTTTTTTGCCCTGCGGTATATCTTTTTAAGCTCCGCTGTTTTGGGATCAACCCCCATGCGTTTCATCTGGCGCTCAACCAGCCATCCTGTTAGCGATACAACTCCAATATCATGACCCGGCGATGCCTCAACTGCAACAATGTCGCCTTTTTGGAGATTTATCTGGTTTACATTGCGGTAAAACCCCTTGCGGGTGTTCTTGAACTGTATCTCAACAATATCGTATTCCTGGAGTGTTTCAGGTAGGTCCTTAACCCAATCGTAAATACCAAGTTTGGAGCAGCAATTGCCGCAGGAGCTATGGTCAGTAATCTCGTTTATGTAAACCGCGTTGCCCCTTGGGGTATATATTTTTTCCATAATCAATATCAAGCTAAACCTTGCAAAGTTAACTATTTAAACGTAAAACCAACTACTATGTTTTGGGGTTCGGGCCAATATGTTTACTTAGGCTAAATACCATGTCGGCAAAGGTGATTTGCGGATTACCGTTTTGGGCAATGCATTCGTAGGCATGGGAAAATGCTTTGGTAACCTGGTTAACATTAGCAGGCCCGAGAAATGGGGAAAACTTTTTGCCAAAATCGGCCTCTTCGCCTATAAGGTAGGTAATATTGTCGAGTCCCATGTTAAGCATTAGGCTTTCGCGGGTAAACTTCAGGGAGTAGCTAAGGAACTCCTTTTGCTCCTCGCGTCCCAGGCGCGAGATGTTGTCGACCCATTCGAGCAGATCGTTATAACGCTTGGCGTAGCAGAGCCTCATCAGGTTTCGGTACTGCTCAAAATACTCACCTGTATTCTGATTAACCAATCGAAGGGCCTCGTAGAAACTACCATTCGAAATTCGGGCAATATCCCTGGCCTTATCCGGTGCTATGCCGTGTTTCTCAGTAAGAGCAATGGCAATTTCGCTTGATGGTAGTGGTGGCACATAAACCTGTTGGGTACGGGAAAGGATAGTTTTAAGGATAAGGTTTGTGTTTTCGCTAACCAGTATGAAAAAGGTTTTTGCTGGGGGTTCCTCAATGAGCTTTAAAAGCTTATTGGACGCCTGCACGTTCATGCGCTCAGCTAGCCAGATAATCATAACTTTAACATCGCTTTCGTAACTTTTTAGGCTGAGCTTCCGAATCACCTCTGAGGCAGTAGCCACGTTTATCATGCCCTGTTTGTTGTTGAGGTCAATGGCGTCGTACCAGTCCGTTTCGCCCATGTAGGGGTTTTCAAGTAACATTTTACGCCAAACTGCAAGTAGGTCGGTATTGGCTTCTGTTGCACCATCGGTTGTATCGGATTTTTCCTTGCCTGCCTTACCGGGGTAAACAAAATGCAGGTCGGGGTGAATAAGCTTCGACGCCTTTTTGCAGGCCGGGCAAACCCCGCACGAATCGTTCACGGTTTTGTTGGTACACATCAGGTATTGTGCAAAGGCCACTGCTAACGCAAGTTTTCCTGTACCCGGAGGTCCTGCAAGCAGCATTGCATGTGGCACGCGGTTCTCCTTTACCTGCAAAAGCAACCGCTCCTTAACCTGTTCCTGCCCAACTATATCGCTGAAAAACATATCGTTCCAAATTATCGACTAAACTCCAAAGTTAACAATTTTATGGTTCAGGCAACTTATAGTTTGAAAGCCTTTCTCAAGGCTTTGTTTTCAACCGTTTGCATGAAAAATATCGGTTTATACTCTGCTATTCACTTTGAATTTTGTATTTTTGCTTCAAACCCACTAAAAACAATTTACCATGATAAGCATTGACAGTTACAGCTTTAAGGGGAAGAAAGCCATAGTAAGGGTTGATTTTAATGTACCCCTGGATAAGAAAACCTTTGAGGTTACCGACGATACTCGTATTCGTGGTGCTTTACCAACCATTAAGAAAATTCTAAACGACGGCGGTGCAGCCATACTGATGTCGCATCTGGGCCGTCCCGATGGTAAACCTCAGGATAAATATTCGCTCGAGCATGTTATACCCGCTATTGAAAAGAACTTGGGCATGAGCATCAAGTTTGCTCCCGATTGCGTAGGCGACGAAGCTAAAAAATTGGCTGCAGTACTTAAACCAGGCGAAGTGCTCCTGCTCGAAAATCTTCGTTTTTACGAGGAGGAGGAAGGTAAACCCTACAGCTTACCCGAAGATGCTAGTGAAGAACAAAAGAAGGAAGCCAAAGCAAGGGTTAAGGAGAACCAAAAGGAGTTTGTAAAAAAGCTAGCCAGCCTTGCCGATTGCTATGTTAACGATGCATTTGGCACTGCACACCGTGCTCACGCTTCCACTGCGTTAATTGCCGCACATTTCCCTGGCAACAGCATGTTTGGTTACCTGATTGAAAGCGAGCTCAAGGCCATGGATAAGGTGCTTAAAGCGCCCGAAAAACCTTTCACAGCCATCATGGGTGGCGCTAAGGTTTCCGATAAAATTCTCATTATTGAAAATCTACTTGAACGCGTTGATAACCTGATTATAGGTGGTGGCATGACCTACACCTTTATTAAGGCTCAAGGCGGTGAAATTGGAAAATCGATATGTGAAGACGATAAACTAGAGCTTGCCCGCGAATTACTTGCTAAGGCTAAAGCCAAAGGAGTTAATGTGTACCTGCCGGTAGATGCCGTGAACGCCGATGCATTTGATGCAAATGCTAATACGAGCATTAGCAAGATAGACCAAACCCCTGCAGGCTGGATGGGGCTCGACATAGGGCCTGAAACCGTTAAGCTTTTCAGTGATGTTATCCTAAAATCCAAAACCATACTCTGGAATGGCCCTATGGGTGTTTTTGAGATGGATAAGTTTGCCCAAGGCACATCGGAAATTGCTAAGGCTATTGCCGAGGCTACCGCAAAAGGGGCCTTCAGCCTTGTTGGCGGTGGCGATTCAGTAGCTGCAGTAAACAAGAACAAACTCGCCGATAAGATTTCGTACGTTTCAACCGGCGGTGGTGCCATGCTTGAGTATATGGAAGGGAAGGAACTTCCAGGCATTAAAGCCATCAGAGGCTAACATTATTATAAAACCCATATTGTGCCCTAAACATAAAAAGTTTAGGGCATTTTTATTTGAATAATTATAAAGGTATTGATTTCAATTTTAACTCAACTTCGTCAATTTATACAAGTTGTTTAAATGTTTTTTTATTTAAATTGCCTAATCGTCACTAATAGCGCTCCTCCGCCCAGTTTATCAACCTAGTTGAATTTGTTGATTAAGCATTTCGGTTTAGCTGTCTAGTCCTGAAATAAGTCTACAGGTTAATAAATAAATTTAGGCGACACTCGTAAAAACATCATCAGGGGTTTTAAAGCCCAAAGATACATGTAATCTTTTAG
>Ga0101944_10000760_pt1 | contig 85557 bp, 69 predicted proteins | sample DewCreD2012metaG_FD_75245 | JGI IMG/M metagenome (GOLD analysis project Ga0101944, IMG submission 75245) | Hot spring sediment bacterial and archeal communities from British Columbia, Canada, to study Microbial Dark Matter (Phase II) - Dewar... ... | reverse complement strand
AAGCAATCGCGGCAAAAACCCAGAAATATGCTCTGTTGTCCGGATTTTTGCGCGAGTGTCCGAAATCCGGACAACTCACCCCACCTGTGGAAAAACTGTGAAAAACCGGGGTGGGTGGCACTCAAGATTCTGCACCCAAGATTCTGGGGCCGCGCGTCCTCCCATGCGATCAGCGATTTTTTCCGAATGACCTGAACCGGGGGAACCGGATGGGAGCCGGACGGGGGGGGCGGGAAAACCCGATCAGCGGCCGGGCGCGGCCGGGGGGACGGGCGGGACCGGCGGCCCGGGGGGCATGCCGCCGCGGCCACGGCGCATCTCTCGCCGCTCGCGGAAGCGCTCGCCGATGAAGGACTCCAGTTTCTCCCACTGGGCCGGCGTCATCAGGGCCTTCACCTTTAGCATCAGACCCACCCGGTTCTTTTCCATTTTGACCCGGATGGCGCCGATCTTCTCCACCATGCCAAAGACCGCTGCCTCGTTGGGCTTGTCCTGGGACATGAGATGGCGCAGCTCCAGCCGGGCCTTGTCCAGATCGGCCCGGATGTCCACCTTCTCCTTCTCCGCGGTAAAGTGCAGGTCCTCCAGTTTTCGGATCTGATCGTCGGAGAGCCCGATCTCCCGCGCGAACTGCCGGATGGCCGCCGGAGGAGGTCCGGCCATGGCCGCCGACGCCGAGATCGCCACAAGCACTGCCACCATTGCCACGAGCGCCCGTTTCATGATCGCACCTCCGCGTTATTGGGAAACCAGGTTTCCGTATTCCGACTCCAGAACTTCCGCCAGCACACCGAACCCCCCGGGCCAATCGCCTGCCTCATCCTCGTCGTCCTCGACCAGAAAACCGCTGCCGGTGGCCACCAGTTCGTAGGGCACTTGGTCCGATGGAAGCGACGGTGTCACCAGGGGGGCCACGTCGTCCGCCAGCGCCACCAGCCGTTCCTCCGCGCCCGCGGGCAGCGGGGCCGGCACAAGCCACAGCAAGAACGCCGCCGAGACGGTCCCCAGCGCGAGCGACAGGCTCGCAAACACCGCCCGGCGTCCCCGCGTGCGCCGAGTGCGCGTACGCACCGCGCCCGCCACCTTCTCCACCTCGGTCGCGCCCGCCGCAAAGCACTCGCGCAACGACCCGAGATCCGTTACGATTTCTTGCACTTGCCGCAACTCATGCTGGCAGGAGGGGCAACTCGTAAGGTGCTCTCTCGAGGCGGCATCCAGGTCTTCCGCGTCCCTCAGAAGGCCTCGCGTTCTATGGCAACCACTCATGGCCTACCTCCCTGCACAGTCAGACCGTAGGCGGCGCATGGCCCGGGCCAGGTGGGTCTTCACTGTGCCCGGCCCGGTCTCGAAGAGCGCGGCGATCTCCTCCACCGACTTTCCTTCCACGTGCCGCAACAGCACCACCGCGCGCTGGCGCGCCGAGAGGCCGTCGAGCGCCCGGAACAGCCGGGCGAGCCGCTCCCGCTGCCCGGCCAGGTGCTCGGGCGTGTCGCTCTCTTGTAAACCGAAGCCGGCCGGCGCGGCGTCCGGCCGCTTGCCCAGCCAGGAACGCACCCCCTCAAAAAAGCGCCGCCGCCGCAGCCGGCGCATGCCCCGGTGGATGAGGATGCGCCACACCCAGTGCTTGAGCCCCGAGCGGCCCTCGAACGAGGGGAGGCTTTCGAAGGCCTCCACCAGCGCTTCCTGGGCCAGGTCCCGGGCCTCCTCCGGATCGCCCACCAGCCGGCGGGCGAACGACAGCAGCGCGCCGGTCTCTTCCTCCAGAAAGCGATCGAATTCGGCCGCGCGCGCGTCGCTCAGCGGCAAGAGTCCGGCGGTCTCGGTCCGAGTCACGTGGCCTCCCGCGTTCACCCTTCTTGTGCCACAATCCGGCCCCACGGCATACACCCAAGGCGCGCTGCCGCAAAACGGCCTGCGAATCTGTGATTGCGGCCAGGGGGCGAGGTGGCTTCAGCAAGCCGGATGGGGCTTGAAGGCGAGATCGCCGGAGCGTATAGTCGGCTCAAACGTCTCGCCACGGCGGGACCAAACCGGGAGAACTCCATGACGATCCGATTGATTTCTTTGCTGCTGCTGCTGCTTTCGTTCCCCGCGCTGGCGGGCGACGTGTACGTCAAGACCAAGAACCACACCGATGCCGTCAGCATGAAGGGCATGACCACGCCCGCCAAGGACGAGATCACCGAACAATGGATCGGCGCAAAGCACCTGGCTCATGTGGGCGCCAACCGCTCGGTGGTGGTGGACCTGGACAAGAAGCAAATCTTCTTCATCAATCCGCAATCCAAGACCTATGTTCAGGCGACATTGCCCTTCGAAATGACCAAGCTGCTTCCGCCTCAGATGGCTTCGATGGTGGGCATGATGAAGATGAGCATGAAAGTGAACCCGACACCCGAGAAAAAGATGATCGGAAAATGGAATTGTCAGGGATACGACATCACCATGACCGTGATGGGCATGCCCATCAAGACCAAGGCCTGGGTGACCAAGGACGTGCCGATCGACATGGCCCAGTACCGGGCGCTGTACGCGCAGGTCCTCAAGGGCCAGTTCCTGGATGAGGCGTCCATCCAGGAGATCAACAAGATCGACGGCTTCCAGGTGGCTTCGGAAACGAACGGCGAGATCATGGGCGCCAAGATCCGGTCCACCACCGAGATCTTGGAAATCGCCACCAAGGACGCGCCTGCCGGCGTCTATGCCCCTCCCGCCGGCTTCACCAAGAAGGACGCGCTGGAGGTCGAGGATCTCCAGCAGAAGTAGCCGCCTCCCCTACCATCGTCCCAGCACCGACACCCCCAGCGTCTGCCCATCCGAAAACGGCGCGATCTGCACTGGGCGGTCGGGCCACAACGCCCACAGCGCCGCCGCCGAGCCGAGGGCCAGGATTGCGGATCCGCAAGCGAGCCCGGTGAAGATCTCCCAGCGGCGGTGCGCCTCGCTGGCGGGCCGTTGCAGGTCGGTGCTCTGATAGTCGCTCCAGGCCTGACCGGCCAGGATGCCGAACACCACGCTGCCGATGACGCCGGCTCCCCCGGACGCGAAGAGGGCGGCGCGCCAGCCATCATGACCGCCGGACGTCGCCGCCCGCACGCCCTCGATGGGCTCGCTCAAGGGCACCGGGATCTCGCCCCGCCCCTGCACCCACCCCTGGTAGAACGAGCGGCCGAAGCGGGCGCGGAAGAACCCGCGCCGCAGCGAATCCGTGGCGGCGCCGCGAGCAACGGTCTCGGCGCGGGAAAACTCGAGCTCCCGGAACGTGCGCGCCTCGCCCGGCCGCAGCGAGAAAGCGCTCTCCAGATCCGAGCTTCGCACCCACACGGAGGCACCGGGCGGAAGCAGCAGGCTGAGCGCGGTGCCCTCCTCGGGGTTGGCGTCGAGCCAGCGCACGCCGTTCTCGAGCTCGATGAAGAAGTGCCCCAGTGCGCGCGGAACGCCTTCCAGCAGCGCGGGCCGCCGCACCCAGCGCCGCGACATGAGGGGCGTGCGCGGATCGAGCCCGGGGGCAAGAGCGATCACCTGCACCTTGGCGCGCGGGTCCTCCACCCCCTGGTTGGCCGCGGAGACGAAGGCCGCCACCTCGCTGTAGGCGATCTCCCCGTCGCCGTTCACGTCGGCCGCGCCGCTGAGCGCGCTCAAGACCTCGTGGGTGAACACCCCGGCCGAAAGCCGCGACCACTCGTGGGTCTCCTTGTCCCGCCCGGAGGCCAGCAGCACGCCCGCGCGGGGAAAGCGCAGCAGGAGTTCCCGGGTGAGCCGCTGCCGCTCGTCGAAGGGGAGCTCGCGGTCGGCGGCGCTCGCCTCCTGCTGGATGGCGCCGCGCGCGACCAGCAAGTCCTCGGAGTGGCAGGCGTCCACCAGAAGGTGCACGGCGCTCGCCGGAAGCTGCAGCAGGCGTTCCTCCAGGAAGCGCCGGTCGATCCCGCCGGAATACAGCGCGAGCCGGGCGCCGTCGGCGGAGGCCAGGCCGTGCCCCGAGTAGGTGATGAGCACCACGGTCCGCTCGTTGCGCGCCCCGTGGCGCTCCAGCGCGCCGCGCAGGGCATCGAGGGTCCGCTCCAGCTCTTCTTGCTCCGGCACGCGGCTGTGCTGAGCCAGCGAAGGGAAGCGGCGCTGGCTGTCCTCGTCCAACACCGTCAACAGCCAGCTCTCCTCGGCGAACATGCGGGAAAACATGAAAAAGCGCGCCGCGTCGTCGTCCGCGTACTGCAGGGCGGCGAGATTGGAGTCCGGCGGCGGCAGGTTGACGCCCAGGTGGATGGCGTAGACGAAGGTGCGCGGCTCCTCCCCCCGCAGGGGCAGGCACCACAGCAGGCCGCACAGGAGGGTGAGCGTTGCGAGTCTCATGGCCGCACCACGAAGGTAACCTCCAGGAGATCCTCCGCTGTGGCCTTGCCGGCCAGCCGGTCCTCGATCCACCGCCGCAAAGCATGCCGGTCGACCGGCGTCGCGGTCAACACCGAAAAAACGCGGTACTCCCCGGGCCGGTGCTCCGCTCCCAGCACGATACCCCGCCGGGCCACGGAGGATTCGTCGAGGAGCAGGCTCTTCCGCTCGTCGGAGGGGAAGTACCACACCAGCACCCCGCCGGGCCCCAGCGCCGCCGCCGAAAGGTACCGCAACCGCGGCTCCGGCACGGTCGCCACGAAGGCCAGCGTATCGCCCTGCCGGCACGTCACCGGCCCGGCGTCGTCCCCGGCGCTGGTTGCATCGCCAGGGGCGGCCTGCGCCGCCGAGAGGCACACGAGCCTTAGCGAGGCCTGTCCGCCGCCTCGGGCGGTGAACTCGCCAGGATCCGATCGCCAGAGCACGAGAAGCACAAGGCAGGCCACGGCTCCGGCCAGCGCCGGCACGCCGAAGCGAAACAGGCTCGACAACCCGGGCGAGCGGAAAAGAGAAGCGCGAGGCAGGATGCGCTCTTGCATCGCCTCGCGCTCGTTGACGGAAGGACCCGCCGAGCCGCTCAACAACCGGTCCAGCCTGCGCTCCTCGTCGGATCTCATGGCGCGCCTCCGCGAAAAAAAAACCGGCGAGGCCGCGGGCGCCCCGCCGGTCGAGCATCCAGCAATCACTTGCAGCAGATCTTGGTAAAGTCCGAGCAGGCGTCGCCGGTCATGTTCTTTCCGGACGGGCAGCCGCCCATCGGATCCACGCACACGCCGCCGCTGCCTTCGCAGCCTCCGGTCCCGCCCGGCATGCAGAAGCCGATCCCGCCGGGCATCGCTTGGCTGCAGGTGAAGTTGGCCTGGCAGTCGGAGGCGCTCTTGCAGGGCATGCCGAAGCTCCCGTCGGAGCAGGCGCCCAGCGTAGCGGAGAGCATCACGCACTTCCAGGAGGTCGGGCAGTTGGCGGCCGACTTGCACAGGCTGGTGAGGCAGATGCGCTCCTTGTTGGGGATGTCATCCTCGTTGCACACCGAGCCCACCTGGCCGACCGGACAGTTGCCGTCCTGGGGACAGGGCGGGAAGGTCACGCAGGCGTTCTGCTCCTTCTCGGGGTCTTCGGAGATGTCCAGACAGATGGAATACTTGTCGCAGCCGTCCTGGCCGTCCACCCGGGGGGTGCATTGCTGAGGTTCGGCATCGGCGGTGCACATGCCCATCAGGCACACCTGGTTTTCGGCGCAATCGATGTCCTGGCTGCAGCCGGACACCTGCTTGTTCACGCACAGCTGCGAGCCGCGGGTGTCGCAGTACTGGTTCGAGGCGCAATCGTTGTCGGTCATGCAGCCCAGGGCGCAGATGCCGTTCCAACAGAACTGCCCCGCGGGGCAGGGATCCTGCTTGGAACACAGGTAGCTCCCCTGGTTGTCGCCGCGGGAACTCACCTTCATGCACTTGCCGACCGAAGCGTTTTCTTCCAGGTTGCAGGCGAAGCCTTCGTTGCAGTCGTTGTCATTTTCGCACTTGTCCTTGCCGGAGCCTCCGCCGCAGGCCCCCAAGAGAAGCGCCGCCGCCACTACCATCGTCATCATCGTCTTCATTTTCTTTCTCCTTTTCGTTTGTAGTTCAGCGGCTCCTACGGCGAGGAATGATTTTTGGCCCCCACTGGAGAAAAAAACTAGCAGCCATCCCACAACCCCTCGTCCATCAAGAATTTTTTCAGTCCCCGACGGAGTACGTCCTCCTGCCGGCGCACCTTTCGGCGGCTGCTGTCCAGGCGGCGGGCGACCTCTTCCTGGGGAAGACTCTCCTGATAGCGCAGGCGGTAGAACTCCTGTGCCGCTGCCGGCAAGCTCGAGATGTAGCGCCGGACGGCTTCGAGGCAACGTTCCTCCTCTGCCTTCGCGCCCGCATCCTCCGCAGCCAGGGCGATGGGCTCAGATTCCGCGCCGTCTTCCCGCAAGGCGGGCGCCTCCCGACCCTGCCGGCGCAAATCATCGATCATGAGGTTCTTCGCGATGCGCAAAAGATAGGGACGAAAGGGCTGCGACGGGTCGTAGTTCTCCCGCGCAGTCCGGGAAAAGGCGCGCAGGAAGACCTCCTGGATGAGATCGCACTGGGCCTGCGGGCTGCGAATGCCCGGCACCGACACCCGCGGCTCCCGGGTAGTGACGAAACCCAGCCGCACCAGCCGGGCCACGTCATCGAGATAATGGCGATACACTCGCTCCAGCGAACCCCGGTCTCCTCTGCGGAAACCTTCACACAACACGGGATCTCGCTGGAGCAGCGTCATGGCGGTATCGGACGGTTCTCAACGGATCCGATTCATCGGCAACGGCACCGGCCTCGCGAGCCCTCAGGCGTGCAACTCCACCACGTCTCCATCCGCAAGCTCCTGCTCGCGCATGATGCGCTGTCCATCGAACTTGCCCTGGCCCCACACCCGGGCGTAATCGAGCGACTCGGCCAGCTCCTTGTGCACGAGCCGCGCGAAGTCGAGCAGCGTGTCACCCCGGCGCAGCACAAACGGTCGAGAACGGTCGGGATCCTTTCCGGGCGGCTTCGCGTATACGCGGATGAGCCGATTGAGATCGAACAACTCCCGCCCGAGTCGGGCAAAGTCCCGGTCCGCCATGGCCGAGAGCGGCAGCACGCGCATGGCCGGCTCAAAGCGGCGTTTCAAGAGTTCCAGGCCCCGTGCCGCAGCCTCCTCGTCCATCTTCTGGGCCACGATGAGCGTCGGAAGCCGGCGCACCGGCTCGTGGCGCTCGCGGGCGCCCTCGGCCTCGCCCACCAGGCGGATCTTGCGCTCCTCCAGCACCTGCTCCACCTCGTCGAGCCAACGGGAAAGATCCTCCGCCGCGGCATCGCACACCCAGAGGCCGCAGTCGGCGTTGCGCACGATATCGCTGACCCAGCTCTCCATGTATTCGCGGCACACCGGCGGCAGATCCACAAGCTGGAACTGAACATCCTCGAAGGACAGCATGCCCGGGGCCGGCTCCCGGGTGCTGAAGGGAAAATCCGCCACCTGGACTCGCGCGTTGGTGCAGGCCTCGACCAGGGCGCTCTTGCCCGCATTGGGGGCTCCGATGACGGCCACCTGGGCCGCGCCCTCGGCCTCGACGGTGACCGAAAAACCCTTCTTGCCCCGGCTCCCCTCCATGCCGTCCCGCATCTGGGAGATGCGCCGCTTGAGATCGGCCTGCATCTTTTCCGTGCCCTTGTGCTTGGGAATGGTGGCCAGCATCTTCTCGAGGGCCCGCAGCTTCTCATCCGGGGTGCGGGCGGCCCGGTATTCCCTGTCGGCGTCTTTGTATTCGGGGCTGAGGTTGGCCGGCATGAGGGCTCGCTCCTCAAGGCGAGGCCGCGGCCGGATCCTTCGGCTGGGCAGCCTCCGGACTCCCGCCACCCTTCCCTCCGGGCGACGCGCCCGAAGCCTCACCCTTCGCCGGTCCGGTCTCGGCGAGAGCCTCGGACAACTCCTTGACCACCCGCACGTAATGATGGGCCGGGTTGTAGCGAAAGACGGCCCGGTAGTTGGACCCGCCGCGAGCGATGGGTTTGCCGCGTTGGTACCCTTCCCCTTTCAGGTAGTTGGCGGCCGAGGCCATCGCGTCCTCGGGCGAATCGAGATCGATGCGGCCGTCCTTGTCGAAGTCCACGCCGTAACTTCGGATGCTCGATGGAATGAACTGCACCAGCCCCACCGCGCCGGCGTAGGACCCGACCACCGATAGCGGGTCCTCGGGAAACACCGAAAGCAGCGCCGCGAGCTGGTTGCGAGCCCAATTGCCGCGGCGTTCGTCGAGCAGGGCGAGCGTGGCGTAAACATTGAAGGCCGGAAAGGTTCCGCGCCGTTTGCCGAACTTGGTTTCGACTCCCGCGATGGCCGCGACCACGGCGCGATCGACTCGATAGGCTTCCTCGACCCGCGCGAACAGATCGGCGTGCCGGGCCAGAAACTCCCGCCCCGCATCGAGCACGGCGTCGTCGATGAACAGCGGTCGGTACTTCTCCCACGGGAGCGCCTCGGCCGGCCGGGCGAAACGCTCCAGGACCTCCGGCACCAGGCCCGCGCGGCGGTCTCCGAAAGCGCGCCGGAGCCGTTCCTTCGGCACTCCTCTCCGGGCCAGGTCGTCCATGAGCGCCCGCAGTTGCCTGCGACGCTCGGCGTCCGGCAAGGCAAGCAAGCCCGCTCCCTCTCCCGCACCCGGGCGCAGAGTCCCGTCTTCGTCGATCTCGGGATGACTGTAGGGAAAGTCCGCCAGCGACAGCTCCCGGATCTCGCGGATTCCGGTTCCGTCCGGGTCCAGTCGAGCAATGCCGCGGCCCTCCTGACGGGTGGCGATCAGCCTTCCCCCGACCCAGGCGCCGCTCTGAAGGTCGAGCTCGGCTTTGAGGATGACTGCCCGCCCCAGCGGCCCCGACAGATTGAATCCGCCGTAGGTGCAGAAATTGCCCAGCGAATAGGCGATGAGCCGGCCCCGGTAGATCTCCATCCCGCGCAACACGTGCGGTCCATGTCCGATCACCATCGCTGCGCCGGCGTCGATCACGGCATGGGCAAATTGGATCAGGTGCCCGCGCGGTTCTTTTCCGAGGAACTCCGGTTCGTCTTTCATCGATCCGGCCCGGGCGCCCTCGGTGCCGCCATGGAAGCTGACCAGCACCAGATCACCCGCCTCGGCCAGCGCCCGGACCCGGCGCGCGGCGTCCTCGATGTCGAGGAGATTGTGGGACAGGGTTCCGGCGGCGAAGGCGATGAGAGAAACGAAGCGTCCCCGCACGGTCCACCGCGCCACGTCGCCGACCGGTCCGGAGTGCCGGATGCCAACCTCGTCCAGGATCCGGATGGTGCTCTGCCGCCCCATCTCGCCGAAATCATTGACGTGATTGTTGGCCAGGCTGACCACCGTGAATCCCGCATCGACCAGATGGCGCACGAAGGACGTCGGCGTGCGAAAGGCATAGCACTGCCGCGAGCGCGGCCCGCACTTCTGGGTCGTGCCACCGTCGGCGAGCGGCCCTTCGAGGTTGGCGAACACCACGTCGCCGGCGAGCGCCTCCCGCACACCGGCAAGCAGACCGGCACCCCCGTCCGGCGGCAGGCCCGACTCGTCCGGGTACGCCGAGCCCAGATTGAGATCGCCCACCGCGGTGATGACGATGCGATCCGCTTCCGCCCCCGCCGCCGATCCTGCCGCGCCAAACAACCACCCCAAGAGCAGCCACCGGATCATGGACTCTCCGTCGCCGCTGCCGTTTCGTTCGCATCTCCGCCCAGGCCAAAGCGGCGCAACATGCGCCGGTAGCGCTCGTCATCCAGACCGAGGCCGGCGCGAAGGCTCTCCGCCGCCTGGAGCAGTGTCGCGCCGCCACCCAGCTTGTCGCGCTCGCGGGCCAGATCGTCCCGAAGCGAGGTGTCGACTTCCTTCTCGATGCCCAGGTCCTCGAGGTACTTCTCGCGCGTCAGCGCGAGATCGAGCCGCTCGGCGAAGGACTGGGACAGCACGGCCTCGGCGAATCCGGCCCGGATGCGGTTGATGTCCTCGGTGAGGTTGAGCTCCCGCAAACGGGCCTGCAGGCGTTCGGGATCGGACTTGAGCTGCTGCGCGGCCTTGGCCAGGCTGCCCCGGTTGCGCTGGAAGGCCCGCCGGACCACGTCGCACTCGCGCCGAAGAAGCGCGTCGCCGAGCTTGTGGTAGTGGACCGCGCGCAACACGTCTTCTTCCTCGAGGGGCGTCCCCGGAAGACCGGCGAAGGTATGATTGACGCGCTCGACCAGTTCGTGACGATCCAGCCGGATCTGATTGATCAGGCCCGCCAACGTGCGCCGTCCCTTGTCCTCGTAGAGCACGGCGAAGATGCCCTTGGTGCCGCCCTCGCGCCGGACGGTGGCCTGGGGAGCGACTTTGGGCAGCGGGACGGTTCCCAGCGAGGTCGCCGGGGGCGGCGCAAGACCGAAAGCCGCGGCGGGCACCGGGGGGAGGGCCGGGCTGGTCTCGATGCGGGCGCCGATTTTCTTCTCGCGGTACCGCAGCCGCTGATAGTGGGCCGAACAGAGTCCGCGCGATCGCGCGGGCCGATCGCATCCCGGCTCCGAACACAGCCGCGGATCTTTCTCGCCCTGGGCGGGAGCGGTGCCATTCTGTTTCGTCTCCATCGGGCCGGAGGGCGCCGGAGAGGCCGGCGCCGGGGACACGCTGTCCACCACCGCCCGGGCCAGCGGCGATCCGGGAGGGGTGACCGGCAACACCGGCGTTCTCGGCTCGGACCGGATGGTCACCACCGTGGGAGGAACCGAACTCCGCGCTCGCAGCGGACGGCGCCGCACCAGACCCGATGTGCCGAGACCGTTCGAGACCGGGGGAGGCACGGGTGCGGCGGCGGGCGCCGCCGGTGTCACCGGAGATGCCGCCAGCGCGGGAGACGCGGCCACGGCGAGCGGCGAGGCCCTCAAATCCCGAACCGTCGTTTCCAGCCGATCGACGCGCTCGGCCAGTTCCTCGAGCCGATCGAGGAGCTGGCAATACCCGTCCACGTCGAGCAAGGCGTCCCCGAGCAAGCCCGGAAGACGCTCTTTCAACTGCTCGACCACTTTCCCGATCAAGGCCTCCACATCAGCGGTGCGTTCGCTATCCATCCGCGACCTCCAAAGATGCGCGTCAAAGCCCGGGCCTGGGCGCCCGGCACCATCGAGCGGCGGACCAAAAATTTCGAACCCGGGTTGGACCCGTTGTACCTTCGAATCGGCCGCTTATCCTTCAGCGACGCTCAAGCCTGCGTGATTGAAAGCAAGCCAGGCTCTCGAGTCTGTATGTTTGATATCCAATACAACCACTCGGGTCAAGGGCAAAGTTGCCCCTCGCTGCGTTGCTGTGGTATGGGACCGAAAAACAAGGCGAAAGGCAAGTCATGTTCAAAGGTCACCCCAAGGGAATCATCGTCTGCTTCCTGGCCAGCATGGGCGAGCGCTTCGGCTGGTACACCATGATGGCCATCTTCACCTACTATCTGCAAGAACGCTTCCACTGGACGGCCGGGGAAGCCGGACAGGTGTATTCGCTGTTCATGATGGTCATCTACCTCATGCCCATCGTGGGAGGATTCCTGGCCGACCGATTCCTGGGGTACGGCCGCTCCGTGGCCATCGGCACGGTGGTCATGGCGGCGGGCTACGCTCTCATGGCGGTCCCGCGCGAGGAGGTGTGGTTCCTGGCGCTGGCGCTCGGCGTCATCTGCATTGGGACGGGGCTGTTCAAGGGCAACCTGGCGGTGCTGGTGGGAAACCTGTACGAGAAGCCGGAGCTCGCCCACCTGCGCGACGCCGCCTACAACATCTATTACATGGGCATCAACGTGGGCGCATTCTTCGCCCCCTATGCCGCCGAGGCCATGCGCGTGCTGTTTCACGACCACCTGGGATACGACCTGGCCACCGGCTACAACGCCGCCTTCGCCGCGTCGGTGGTCGGGCTGATCTTCTCGCTGGTGATCTTCCTGGCCGCGCGCCGGCACTACGCCCACGCCGACTACCGCGCCACCGACAAGAAGCACGCGCCCGCCAACCAGGTCGAGCTCACCCCCCAGGAAGTCCGAAACCGCATCGTGGCCTTGCTGCTCGTGTTCCTCATCGTCGTGGTGTTCTGGATGATTTTCCAGCAGAACGGCCTGGTGCTATCGCTGTTCGCGCGGGACTACACCGATCTGCGGGTCGGCCCGATCACGCATCTCTTCTTCGACCTCTGGGGACTGCTGGGCATCATCGGCCTGGTCCTCGGCGCCTTCTTCGCCATCCGGCGCGGCTCGGCGCGGTTGCGCGCGCTCTCGGCGGTCGTCTCGGCCGGCGGCCTGGCTCTGATCCTGGTCCGGGCGCTGGGGTTCCCGGAGGCGGAATCGATCAGCCCGGAGCTCTTCCAGGCCTTCAACCCCCTGTTCATCGTATTCTTTACCCCTTTGGTGCTGGGGTTCTTCGCTTTCTTGAACCGAAAAGGCAAGGAGCCATCGGCGCCGGGAAAGATCGCCTGGGGCCTGCTGATCACCGCCGCCGCGGGCGGTATCATGGCCATCGCCTCGCTCAACCTGCCCTCGGTGGCCGCCATCCAGGGCGAGCGCTCCTCGATTCTGGTTTCGCCGTACTGGCTCGTATCCACCTATTTCACCTTCACCGTGGCGGAGCTGTTCCTGTCGCCGATGGGAATGAGCTTCGTGGCCAAGGTTTGCCCGCCGAAGCTGCGCGGATTGATGCAGGGCGGCTGGATGGCCAGCATCGCCATCGGCAACAAACTGACCTCGGTGGTGAGCACGCTGTACGAAAAATGGGAGCTCTGGCAGACGTTTTTGTTCCTGGTCGGACTGGCCGCCCTGGCCGCGCTGGCCATGGCGCTCATGCTCAAGATGCTGAAGCGGGCGACGTCGGAAGCTCCCGCCGCCTGAGACGACCCTGCCTGCGGGCGAAAGGAACCACTCTCCTCGAGCAAACAAGGCGTTCCATCGCCCCGAATCCCCAGACGACGAAAACGGGCTCTGCCGCCCCTCTTGCGTTGCATTCTCCAGAAAGACCGTTCGCCGCCGTCCCCGCCGGTTCAACGAACCTCGCGGAACACGCCGATCACAACGCCCAGGATGTCCGTCTGGCGAAATTCCTCGCGCCGGATGACGATGGGCTGCATGGCCGGGTTGGCCGGTTCGAGGTATATGCAGTCTTTTTCCGGCCGGAAGACCTTGACGGTGGCCTCGCCCTCGACCATCGCCACCACCACCTGGCCGGGATCGGCGGTATTTTGCGAGCGAACGATGACCAGGTCGCCGTCGAGGATGCCTTTTCCGATCATGGACTCGCCGCGGACTCGCAGCGCGAACGCCTCTCCGGTGCCGCGCAGCAGGGAGCGGCCCACCGGGAGCCGGCCTTCGAGATTCTCCTCGGCCAGGATCGGTTGGCCGGCTGCGACTCTTCCCAGGATGGGCAAGCCGATCGCCTGCTCCTCGCGAAACGGCAGCGAACCCCGGCGCCGGGAGAGCGTCAGGGCGCGCGACTTGGACCCTCCGTCCCGGCGAACGTAGCCCTTTCGAAGCAGGGCCTTGAGGTGATCGTTGACGCCGTTGGTCGAGCGGATGCCCATGTGTTCGGCCATCTCTCGAATCGAAGGCGGAAAGCCGTGCATCTCTCCGTACGTCTCGATGAATCTCAAAAGCTGCTCCTGCCTCTGCGTAAGACCATTCATGAGGCCTCCCGGGCTGGCAATGTGTTCAGTATGCTGAACAGGTGTGCAGATGTCAAGATCCCGATATTCCGAGGTAAAAAAAATCGCAAGATTGAACGCAACTTTTCTGTGTGCGTCAGTTAAACGTGTTGGATGATGGACAAACCAAGGAGGATTCTATGAACCGACTGTTGATCGCTGCTCTGGCTTCTCTGTTCGTGACCGGGTGCCTGGGTCTGACCGCGGAGGAGGCGCAGGAGACCCTGGACGAGATCCAGCTTTCTTCGCAAACCGAAGCTCTGGTGGCGAACGGCGTGGAGATCACCACCAACTTCACCATCGGACAAGGAGCGCGCCGGGCGGCGGAGGAAATCCGCGATTTCATCCGCAGCCAGCTCCCCTGCGCCGAAGTGGTCCAATCGGAAAACACCGTCACCATCACCTACGGCGCCAAGGCCGGCAACTGCACCTTCCGCGGGCACACGTTCTCCGGCTCGCACTCCATCACCGTCACATCCAATGAGCCAGGGGTGGTGCAAGTCGACCACGTCTGGACCGACTTCTCCAACGGGGTGGTCAAGGTCAGCGGAAACGCCACGGTGACATGGAGCGCGGCCGACAAGAGCCGACACGTGATCCACACGCTCAACTGGACCCGGCTTCGGGACGGACGCACCGGCCAGGGCACGGGCGACCGCCTCCAGCAGGCGCTGCCCGACGGGATCGCGGTGGGCTTCCAGGTGGACGGCGAACGCGCCTGGACGGGCGAGCGGGGCGAATGGAACCTCGACATCATCGGGGTCCAGATGCGCTGGCAGGATCCGGTGCCTCAGGCCGGTCGGTACCAGCTTTCGACGCCGTTCGGAAAAGACGTGACTGTGAGCTTCTCGCGCGTGGACGAGGACACCATCCAGGTGACCATCTCCGGGCCGCGCCGTTCGTTCAGCTTCAACGTAAACCGCGCCGGCTGATCGCTCGCTCATCCCCTCTCCCTCGATTCTCTTCTGATCCTAGGACCGGACCCTCAGCCCTCGCCCAGTCCCGCTCCAAGCCCACTCCAGGCCCGCCCCAGGCGCCAGGCAAGTGCGCCAGGCAGGTGCCCAGGCAGGTGCCCCAGGCAGGTGCCACCCACCCCGGATCTCCCCGGATTTCTTTGATTCAGATCCCGACTCGAAGCCAGCGGCCCAACCCCGTCTTGCCAACATAGAACCAGGGCCAACAGAATGATATCAAACGGCGAAATTGTTTTTGATTATATTATTCAGCATTTTATGAGAATTTTTTGTCAATATGCTTCAAGCCGCAATCTCAGTCCAGAAGGCCTTCCATAATGGAAGATGCAAACTCTTCTTCGGCCCCTGTCAATACGTCCGAAAGAAAGTTGAGTTCGTTGCGAATGAGCTGGCGCTTCTGGCCGAGAGGAGCGAGGCCCGCAACAAACGTCTTTACGATATCTCCACTGGAGCGCCCGGAGTCGATGGTGGCGCGAACGTCTCGCCGCATGGATTGGATGTGCTCGAAGGGAAGATTCTGCCAAATCACCTTCTTGAGATACGGAACCACGGAAAGCAAATCCAAGGTCCGGGTCTGGCCGTCTTTGGCGCTTTCAGGCACCGGTGATTTCTTTGGAGGGGACAGATGGGTCTTTGCCTCCCCTCGAACCACCTGCGCCTGCCGTGGGCCGGGCTTTGAAGCTTTGTTTTCCTCTGGCGACGTTGCCGGCGTTTGCTTCGCTGAAGGAGGGCCAGACTCCACTGTCATCGCAAACAACGATACGGGTCCCGAACCGGGAACGTGTCCGTAGGCGAATTCCCTGGGCTTTTGCGGGCTTTTCGTCGGTCCCGGATCCGGAGCAAGCACGGGAACGTCCGGGATCTCGGGAAGCGGAATCTCCGGAAGCTGCGGCAACGGAGGAAGATCCGTGTCGGTCCCGAGGCTTTTATGATCCGGTTCAACTTCGACCTTGTTTTCGGCTGGCGCCTGCACCTCCTTCGGATTCTCGACATACGCATCCAGGAACCGCACCCGCCCGGAAGGAAGCTCCATCATCGCTCCCAAAATCTCCCCTCCCCGCGCCGCGGATGCCAAGGGACGGAGCCGCCGGACCGTTTCGGCCACCGCCTCGGATGGAACCGCCGGCCAGCCTCCCTGGTTTTTCACCGAGCCCTCTACGCCCTCAACGTCCCCGGCCAACGCCGCGAGGACTCGCCTAGCCTGAAGAGTGGACGCCTCCAGACACCGGCACGGTTCGTGTCCCAAGACCAGAATCGTCGGAAAATCGAGGTACTCGAGCGCCACCGCAACCGAACGCAGCAACTCATCGCCCTGCCGCCCGCCCCATGCGCCGGCCACGCGGATGAAAAAAGCCTCTCCGGGCAACAGCCCCAGCGCCTCCTCTGCGATACCGTTGAGTTCCGGGCAGGAGCACGACACAATCAGCAGCCGGGGCTGCGCGGCAGGCTCGAAAGGTCGCAAGGCCTTTCTCGTCGCCAGAAAGGCGCGATTGCGCTTCTGGATTTCTTCGCGCATGGGAAGCGCTCCTGGACCGTTGCGCCGCCGCTGCTACGCGCCCGGACGTTCCGTCTTGCCCTTCTGGCCGCCGATGCCCGGCAGGCGCTTGATGAGTTCGGAGATGTTGACACCGGAGAGCGCCTCCACGACCGGGGGAAGCTGGGCGATGATTTGCGCCACGTCGCCGGTGATCTTGCTCGCGCCGCCGCCCTCGCCACCGGTGTTGACGACCACGATGCGTTCGGTCTTGGACAGAGGTTCCGCGATGGCCCGGGCCAACTCCGGCAGCGACTCGATGAACATCTGCGTGATGGCCGCCTCGTTGTACTGCTTCCAACTCTCGGCTTTGCGAGCCATGGCCTCGGCCTCGGCGAAGCCCTGGGCCCGAATGACCTCGGCCTTGGCCAAGCCGCGAGCCTTGGTGGCTTCGGCCTCGGCATTGCCGGTGGCCGCGATGACCTCGGCCTCGGCGAAGCCCTGGGCCTTCTTGGCCGCCGCCTTGCCCGCGGCCTCCGCCTCCAGCCGGAAGCGCTCGGCCTCGGCCTGGGCCTGCACCGCGTAGCGCCGGGCGTCGGCCGGCTTGTTGACGGTGGCTTCGAGCTCCTTCTCGCGGCGAGCGATCTCCCGCTCCTGCACCACGATCTGCTGCTCCTTCTCGATGACCTCGACCTGAACCTCTTCTTTCTTCACCTGCTGAGCCTTCTTGAACTTGGACAGATCGTAGGCCAGGTCGGCCTCGGCCTTTTTCTCGTTCACCGTCATCTGGTACTCGGCCAACTTGACGTTGTAGCTGCGGTTGGCCTCGGCGATCTGGGTTTCCTGCTTGTAGCGTTCGGTCTCGCCAGCCTGTTTGGCCTGGGCCGACTTGATCACCGCGTCGCGGTCGGCTTCGGCCTGGGCCACCACCGCGTCGCGCTTCACCTGGGCCAGGCGCGGCTTGCCCAGCGCCTCCAGGTAGCCCTCATTGTCCTTGATGTCGCGCAGGGTGAACGACACGATCTCCAGGCCCATCTTGGCGAAATCGGTGGCCGATGTCTCCTGGACCTTGGTGGCGAACATCTCGCGGTTCTTGTAGATGTCCTCGACCTGCATCTGGCCCAGGATGGCGCGCAGGTGGCCCTCCAGCGTCTGCTTGGCCACGTTCATGATCTCGTTGCGCCCGCGGCCGAGGAACTGCTCGCCGGCTGTGCGGATGGCCTCGTCGGTGGCGTGCACCTTGATCTGGGCGATGCCGTCCACGATGATGGGCACGCCTTTTTCGGTGTACACTTCGGGGGTGCGCACGTCGATGGTGATCACCTCCAGGCTGAGAATCTCTGCCTTCTGGATGACCGGCCACACGAACGCGCCGCCGCCGTGGACCACCTTGGGGATGCCGCCCCGGGTCTTGCCCGAGATGATCATCGCCTCGTTGGGACCGACCTTCTGATAGCGTTTGACCAGCATCACCAAGAAAATGAACAGAACCAGGACGGCCAGGACCACGCCCCAGATCCAAAAGTTGCCGATGACGTCCTGCAGGTTCTGCCCCGACAGACAGCGCAGGATTTCCGTTGTCCATCCGTCCGACATGAAGCACCTCCTCAAGAGTTTGGCAGCGAAGTTACACCGGGGTCGGGCGCCGGGCCAGTCATTTCTTTTCCTCGCCCTGGCTCGCGGCGGGGCTGCCCTCCGCCGGGACCTCGAGGTTGCGCAGCTTTTCGTCCACGTGTTCGCGCACGTAGTACAGACCGCCCACCACCCGGGTGATCGTCACCAGCGCATGGCGGGCAATGTCGCGGTTTTCCTCGCTGCGGGCGGGCCCGGTAATGCGAGTGCCCTTTCCAGAGAACGAGATTTCGCCGACGCCGTTGCCGGGGATGTTCTCGGTGACTTCCGCCTGCGTTCCGATGAGGCTCTGAGCCGTGGTCACGGCGTTGGTCTCGAGAGAGCGCTGCAGCTTCACCATGCCCACGCCCGCCAGGAAGGCCACCCCGGTGGCCACCACCAGCGCCACCAGCACGCTCAGGCCCGGCATGAACCCGAAGGCCTTGAGGCCCACCAGGCCGCCCGCCCCGAAAAAAGTGACGAAGGTGGCGATGACCACCGGGCTCATGAAGGGGAAATGCACATCGCCCACACCGGCGTCGCCGCCCGCATCGGCCCCGATCTCGGCGCCGCTCACATCGACATCCGCGCTCACGTGCGACTCGAAAAATCCCGAAAACACGAACGACAGCACCGCGAAGACGACGCCGACCAGCAGGCAGATCACATACAGGGTCAACATGGGGCTCCTCCTTGCCTACGCACCATCCGCGGATTCGGCCTCGCTCGACACCACTTCGCCGATCTGGCGCAACGCCTGTTCGCAACGGCGAACGACGCGCAGGCTTCCGGCCTGGCCCGCCAGTCCGAGCAGGCCGCGGGCGCAGGCCAGCCGCTGCCGGGGCGGCCAATGCGATGGATCGAGCAGGCGCCGTGCCCGCTCGAAGACATCTCGCTTCGCCTCCCGGCTGACGAGCAGATCGAGGATCCGGTTCGCGGCGGCGGCGGCCCGTCCTTCGACATCGAACCGGCCCAAACCGCGAGCCTCGCGATCCATCTCCAGGCGGGCGAGCGCAATGCGGCCGAGCCGCTGAAGGTCCTCTCCGATATCCACCGCCTCGAACGGGATCGGAGTCTTGCGCAGATTCCAGAAGCAGCGATCGGCGGCGGCGGCCAGGTCGATCCTCGCGCGCAGCCAGTCGTCGGGGCGGGTCTTCCGGGCGCCAAAGACCGCCGCCGCTTGCAGCGCCGCCGAGAGCACGTGCAGCAGATGACCGCCGAAGGGCAACAAGCCGCCCTCCGCGAGCAACGTACGCAGCCAGGAGTCCAGCCGATCCCGTTCCATCGCAACCGCTGCCGAACGGGAGCCGGACAGCGACCGGTAGCGTTCCAGCGCGCGCCGATATCGGCCGGCCAACTCCGGCGGACCGGGCGCCGCGGCCGCGAGAATCTCCTCGGCCGAAAATCCCGTGGCTTGCAGCAGCGCTCGCTGCATGGAGACCGGATCGCTCATCGGGCCTTTCTCCCACCGAGCACGGCGCGGCGCAGGGAACTCAGCTCGGCCTCGACCGCGGCCCGGCGGCGGCGGCGACGTTCGGCGACCTCCAAGCGCAGCATGCGCTCCGACATCTCCGAGCCCTGCATCTGCTCGCTGGCCTCGAGCCGGCTCTGCAACTCGTCCAACTCGTCCCGCGCCCGGGCCGCGGGGAGGGCTTCCTCGGAGGTCCCGAGGCTTCGCAACGCCTGCTGCAACTCGAGCCGCGCCCGCGCTCGCTGCTTGCGCCGCGAAATCTCCCGCCGCAGCCGGGCGACTTCCTCCCGCCGGGCCTCGAGCGCCAGCAACTGCTCATCGAACAGCGCCAGCCCCTGCGCCAGCCGGTCCCGCTCCTCGCGAGCCTCCGCCGCCTCCTCGGCCACGTCCAGCTTGTGTTCCAGCGCCGAGCGGGCCAGATCCTCGTCTCCCCGCTCCAGACACAGGCGCGCCTTCGCTTCCCAGGTGCGCTGGGCGTGGCGGAGGTCGCGCAGCCGTGCTTCCTCTCGATCGCACTGGGCCTGTTCGGCGGCCCGGAGCCTGCGGGCTTCCCCGATGAGAAGATCGAGATCGTCGAGATATCCCTCGAGCGCCGCCTCCGGATCGGCGGCCCGCTGCAGCAGATCGCCCAGATCCGCCTGCATCAGGTACCGCGCTCGTTCCAGGATCCCCATGTCGCGCTCCAGGGCATTGAACCCCGTCACGGTACGGGCTTTGTCCGCACCTGTCAATCCGAAGCCCGCTTGCGCGCGGGCGGCGCCGCCATCTGGGCGCGCAGCCGCTTGAGCGCCGCCTCCACGCTCTGGCCCCGTTCGATGGCCACGAATCTGGCCTCGATGTCGGTCTCGGCGGCGCCCGAGGCGGGACCGACGCGCCGCGGCTCGCCAGCCTCGCCCAGCGCCTCCGCTCGCGCCTCGATGGCCAGGATCCGCTCCTCCATGCGCTCGAAGGTCTCGAAGGCCCTCTCGCCTGCGCCGCGCCGCCGGCCCGCCGCCGAGAGCGTGTCGCCGATGCGCCGGCGCAATCGGGCCGAGCGCGCGCGGGCGATCAGGCCCTCGCGCCGATTGCGGGCATCGCGCAACCTCTCCTCGAGCATGAGCAGGCTCTGGCGCAAGGCGCCCACGTACTCCCGCTGGACCTTCACCTGCTCCTCCAGGCTGCGTTCCAACTCTTCCTGCTCGAGTCGGCGTTGCAGCGCCTGGCGGGCCAGCTCCTCGTCGCCGGAGCGCAACGCCAGCTCCGCCCGGCGTTCCCAGCGCTGGCCTTTCTGGCGCGCGGCGTCGCGCTTCTTTTCCAGCAGCTTTTCGGAAGCGACCGTGTCCAGCACCTGGTCGCGCGCCTTTCGCAGGTGTTGCTCCATGTCCAGGATGCACTGGTTGAGCAGTTTTTCCGGGTTTTCGGCCTTGCTCACCAGGTCGTTGAGGTTGGAGCGAACGATATCGTTGATTCGAGACAGGATACCCATGGAATCTCTCCTTTCTCCGCGGCGCATCGCCCAAGCGGAGGCCGTCGTCTCTTCGCCAGGGACCCTGCAAGCGCCGTGCCTACGCCTTGCGCCGAATACCCGGTCGATTTCTCGACAGTTTGCGATGGGCCGCGCCCAAGACGCGGCGAATCTCGCCGATCGGGACGGCGAAAATCGCCGTCAAATGGGCCCGATCTTGATCTTGTGTTTGCGAACCAGCCGGCGGGCCTGATCGTAGCCGAGCCCGAGGCGCTTCGCCGCCCGGCCCAGATGCCATTCCTCCGCATCGAGCGCTTGCCGGATGAGTTGCGTCTCGAACGCCGCCACCCGCTCGGCAAACGAACCGGCGGCCATCTCGGGCGCGCCCGGAGCCGCAAGCTCGAGGTCGGATTCTTGCAGCACCGGGCCCTGGCAGCGGTAGGCCGCCCGCTCCACCCGGTTTTTCAGTTCGCGCACGTTGCCCGGGAAATCGGCCCGCGAAAGCGCCCGGAGCGCTTCCTCCGATATCGCCTGGCATGCCACCCCGGCCACTTCCTCGCGAAAACGCTCGAGGAAAAACCGGGCCAGGTCGGGGATGTCTTCGCGGCGTTCCCTGAGCGGCGGCATGCGGATGGTGTCGAAGGCCAGCCGGTCGTAGAGATCGGCGCGGAAGGAGCCCTCCCGCACGCGGGCCGAGAGGTCGGCGTTGGTGGCGGCGCAGACCCGAACGTCGACGCGAACCGGTCCCGAGCCGCCGACGCGCTCGAAGGTCTGGTATTCGATGGCGCGCAACACCTTCTGCTGCGTGACCAGCGACATGTTGCCGATCTCGTCGAGAAACAGCGTGCCGCCGTCCGCCTGTTGGAACCGCCCGGGGCGGGGCCGGCGCGCGTCGGTGAAGGCCCCCGGCTCGCTGCCGAAAAGCTCGGCCTCGGCCAAGGTTTCCGGAAGCGCGGCGCAGTTGACCGTCACGAAAGGGCGCTCCCGGCGCGCGCTCTGCCGGTGCAGGCTGAGCGCCACCAGCTCCTTGCCCGTACCCCGCTCGCCGAGGATCAGAACCGGCCGGGGAATGTCCGCGAGGCGGAGGGTCTTCTCCCTCACCGCCCGCATGACCCGGCTCTCGCCGATCATCTCCAGGCAGGTGCCGCGCCGTCGCAGTTCATCGTACTGCTCCCGCAGGCGCCGGTTGTCGCCGATCACCGCCAGGATCCGCTCGATCTTGGCCATCTGCAGATCGAGCCGCTGCAGAAGATCCGGATCCTTTTCGATGAAGTCCGCCGCTCCCGAGCGAATGGCCCGGACGGCGTCCTCGGTCCCGCCCTTGCCGGTCAGGATCACCACGAGCAGGTCGGGCAGGGCCCGCCGCAGGCGGTCCAGCAGCGCAAGCCCGTTCATCCTCCCGGGGCCCAGATCGAGATCCAACACGGCCAGATCGGCCGGCTCCCGCCCGGACAGCGACTCGAGCAGTTCCTCCGCCGCGGCGAAGGCGGCGACCTCCCAGTCGCGTTCGTGGAAGCGGCGGGCCAGAAGGTCTCTCACTTCCGCCTGATCGTCAACCAGCCACACTCGACCGCCCATGCGACTCCTCTCCTGGCGCGGACCAGCGGTGCCTGGCCGGAAGTTCGATGGTCACCGTGGTCGGTCCGCCCGGCGCGCTGGCCAGGCGCAGCCGGCCTCCGTGGCCCAGGACGGTCGCCCGCGCCACCGCCAACCCCAATCCGCTTCCCTCGGGTTTGCGGCTGAAACCCGCGTCGAACACCCGGGGCTGATCCGAGAGCGCGATCCCGGGACCAAAGTCGGTCACGGAAAATTCCACGTGCCGGCCGCCATCGCGGGACCGCACCCGCACCTTGACCGCGGCGTCCGGCGAGGCTTCCAGCGCGTTGCGAATGACGTTGGCGAGCGCGCCGGAGAGCGCCGCGCCATCGCCCGCGAGCAGCGGCAGATCCGGCGCCACGGAGCATGCCACCCGCTCGTCTCCGCCGGCCTCCAGCAGCGCCCGCCGCAGCACGTCCGCGGGCTCGAGCGGCACCGGGCGTTCCGGCGCCGTGCGAAGGCTCCGCAAGAACTGGTTCCACTCGACATAGAGCTCTTCGGCCCGCTGCCGCGCCGGGGCCAGGGCCGGGCCTTCCAGCCCGGCGGCGAACACCGCCAGCCGGTTTTTCATCCGGTGGCTTTCCCGGCGCAGATCCTCCATCGCCGCGGCACGGCCTTCCTCTTGAACCAGGCGCAAGGTTCGCGTGAGCAACCCCGGCGCCGCGCTGGGAACCGCGTGAAACACCCAGTCGATCCACCCCGCCACGGCGTCGTCGTCGGCCATGGCCGTCCAGGTACGGGCCAGCAGCAGGGGCAAGCGCGGCTCGTCGGGATGAGAGAGCAGCACTGCGACCAGGTAGCGCATGGCCCGTCCCAGACGGCGCCGCACAATTTCCAGCGATGCCCGCGCCATCAGGCCGTGCGGATGGCCGGGCGCCAGACTCAGACCCTGTTCCAGCAATCGTTCGGCGCCCGCGAGGTCGCGGTTGTCGCGCGCTCGCAGGTCGGCGAGCAGGAAACAGGCCCGGGCGCGGACGGCAGGGGCCAGCGAGGGTCTGTCGAGCAGACGGCGAAGGATCTCCTCGGCCTGTTCCAGTTCTCGCCCGCCGCCGGGCGAACGCAACACGAGCTCCTCGGCAACCAGGAGATCCACCCGCGCATCGTGCGCCAGCCGCTCCCGCTCGGAAGCCAGGACCGCCTCGATCTCGCGCTCGGCGGCGCCCTGGATTCTCAGCGCTCGAAGCAACAGTTCGAGCGTGTCGAAGGACCGCTCCGACGCCGGCAAGGCGCGCAGCGTCTCCGCCGCCTCGCCCGCTCGTCCCAGCGCCAGGAACGCCCGGGCGCGCAGCAGCACGCCCATCCTTGCGGGACGGGTCTCGATGAGACGCTCGCCTTCCGCCAGCGCCTCGGCCGGCCTTCCCAGGCGGAGCCAGAGCCAGCCTCGTTCGAGCCGCGCCTCCGCGAACGACGAGTCGGCGGCGACGGCCTTGCCGAACATGTCCAGGGCGCGGGCCAGCCTGCCCTGGTCCCGAAGCACGATCCCCCACAAATAGAAGCGCTCCGCCGAGTTCCCGGCCGGATCGCCCTCGATCCAGGCCAGGGCGCGATCGAGCTCGCCCTGCCGGTAGAGGGAGAAGGCCAGCCACACCCGGGACGCGGCGCAGGCGACATCCAACACCACCGCGCCTTTCAAGATCTCCGCCGCGGCTTCCGGCCGGCCCAGCTCGAGATAGGCCGAGGCCAGTTCCCGCAGCCGGGCGGCGCGCCGCGGATCCAGACTGCGACCGTGAAGGGTATCCAACCGCGGCCGTCGGTACCGATGTCGGGCAGTCACGGCGCCAGCATAGGGCCCGGCGCGCGACGCGGTCAAGCCGGCCGGAAACACCCGATGTCCACGAACCCGAATTCTGCGAGTTTCACCCGACTCCCTTCCGCGTCCGAGCGCCGATGCCCCCGGCTCCGCGCCCTTGCCATCGAAGTTTTTGTTTTTTTCCGCCGCCCTACATGGCGTCGATCATCTGCTGGATGGCTTCGCGATCCGGGGCGTCCGGCGGGGCATGTTCGAGATAACCCTGGTAGTGCTTCTTGGCGCGCTCGGTTTCGCCCAGCTGGACCAGGCATGCGCCCGCGGCCTTGTAGGCAGCGGCATAGGATGGCGCCGCGCGGATGGCCTTCTCGAATGTCTTGCAGGCCTTGTCCACTTCCTGGCGGGCCATGAGTTCCTTCCCCAGGTTGTAGAAGGCCACCGCCTGCTCGGGAATCGCCTCTCCGGCCGCGTCCGCCGCGGCGGCCACCGCGCCTCCGCCATCGACCGCTGCGGCGGCCGGCTCCTCGGCCGCGACCGCGCCGGCGTCTTCGATCGCCGGCTCGGCCGAGTGGCTTCCTCCGGCGTCCGGGAGCGCCACCGGCCCGCCGTCCGGCACCCTCGGCGCCTCCGGAGGCGGCCGCAGCAAAAGATACGCCGCCGTCCCGCCGCCGCCGAGGACCAGAAGGGCCGCCAGCATCGCCCAGAGGAAGCGGCTGCTCTTCGCGGGCATTGGCGCCGGCCGCGCGGATGCCGGCGCCGGCGAGCTGGCGGGCCGCAACAGGGTGGGCTGACCCGCCATCGGTTGAGCGGCCTGGCTCGGTGGCGCCGCAGAAAAGAGATCCTTGGGAAGCGGTGCCTCCTGGGCCGGGGCCACCACCGGCGAGAGCACCGCCGCCAGTTCCTGTTGCAGGGCAATCGCCGTGGGCTGCCGCCCGGAGCGATCCTTGGACATGGCCTTGAGGATCACCGCCTCCAGCGCGGGAGAGACGCGAACGCCCGGGAGCTGGCTCGGCGGCACCGGCGGCTCCATCAGGTGCTTGGTCACGATGCCCATGGCGGTGGGCGCGGTGAACGGCAACTGCCCGGTCACCATCTGGTACAGGATGACGCCGGCGGCATAGATGTCCGAGCGCGCGTCCAGCTCCTCGCCGCGGGCCTGCTCCGGCGACATGTATTCGGGAGTGCCGCACACCATGCCGGCCTGGGTGAGACCCGGCTCGGGCATGGCGCTCTCCTGGATCTTGGCGATGCCGAAATCGAGCACCTTGACGAAATCGCGCGTGCCCCGGAGCTCGGCCACCATGATGTTCTCGGGCTTGAGGTCGCGGTGGATGATGCCGGCGGCGTGCGCGTCCGCCAGGGCCGAGAGGACCTGGTCCATGATGTGAACCACCCGCTTTTCGGACAGCGGCCTCTCCGTGGCGATGACCTTGTTGAGATCCTTTCCGGGAACGAACTCCATGGCCAGGTAGAGCGATCCGTCGTCCTTGGCCTGGCCGAAGTCGATCACGGTGATGGAATTGGGATGGTTCAGCCGGCTTGCGGCGCGGGCCTCGCGCTGGAAGCGCCGCACCAGCGTCTCGTCCTGGGTCATCCCCGGGCGTAGGACCTTGACGCACACCACCTTGTCCAGGCTGAGCTGCACCGCCTTGTACACCCGTCCCATTCCACCGACGCCGAGGAGTTCCTGGATCAAGAACTTCGAATCGAGCGTGCGATGGATGAGCGGGTCGGCGGGGGCGCGGCTGTTTGTGGCCGCGGGCAAGACGTTGCCGCACGCGGGGCAGAAACGCGCCCCGTCCACGGCCTCGGCACCGCATTGGGGACAGAATTTCACGTATCTTTCTCCGGTCTCGTCGGGCCGCCCTTCCCGCCCACCGGTCTATATCGCATGGTCCAGGGCATTTCAATCGTTTTCCCGGCGCGGGGCGGAGCCATCCGGCGCCGGGGCGGCGGGCGCGGCATCCCGGGCGCAGCGAAAACCGAAATGGTGAAAGGGGTGATTGCCCGGATGGTGGGCGCGGCGGCGGGTGGTGGTGCAATAATCCCCATCCCAATACCACGAGCCCCCCCGGACCACGCGTTCTTCGCGGCCCGGACATGGAGAGCGGCCGGCGCAGGGTCCCTTGGGATCCCGGCCGCGGCACTCCTCCCCGCACCGGCCGTAGCTTTCGCTGTACCAGTCCGCCACCCACTCCCACTGGTTGCCGGCCATGTCGTAGAGGCCATAGGGGTTGGGCGGACGGCTGCCGACCTCCCAGGGGGTCCCGCGGCCGCAGCCGTTGGGCTCGCCTTCCTTGATCACCGCGCGCTCGCAAGTGGCCGGCTCGTTTCCCCACGGGTAGCGCCGGCCGTCCGTCGTGCGGGCGGCCTTCTCCCATTCGGCCTCGGTGGGAAGCCTCTTGCCGCGAAAGCGGCAGTACTCCGCAGCGCCGAACCAGCTCACCCCCGACATGGGCTGGCGCGGCGCGGAGAAGTTCTTGTAGTTGGGATGGTCCGGCCGGCAGGCGCGGGCCTGCACGCACTCCTGGTATTCGGCGACGGTGACCTCGTACACGTCCATCCAGAAAGCGCTGACGAAGATCGTCTCCCGCGGGCGCTCGTCCTTGGGGCCGCGATCCGATCCGCGGATGAACTCCCCCGCCGGAATGCAGGCCATGCCAGACACGGCCGGCCCGCAGGGGCCTGCGGACAGCACCTGGCCGCCGTCCTCGGCGCGAATCGTCGCCACCAGCGCCAGTGCCGCCAGCGCCGCCGGGAACCCGCGCCGCACCAGAGGAACCATGCTCAGTCTCCCACCGCGTACAAAAAGCCGTCCCGCGCGCCCACGAAAATCCGGCCCTTCCATACCGCCGGCGTGCTCTCGATGCAAGACTCGCCGGGTATTCTCAGCGACCAGGCCACCCTGGGCTCGCGCGGATTCTCCAGCGAGTAGGCTCGCAGCTCGCCGGTGCAGGTAGCCACGAGCAGGTGTCCGTCCACCACCACCGGCGACGACCAGGCATGCCATCCCAGATGATCCACGAAATCCAACCGGCCGGTCTCGCGATCCACCACCCACAGCTCTCCGGCATGAGTCGCGGCGTAGATCACCTCGTCGTGGATCGCCGGCGTCGACCAGATGCCGCCTTTCTCCGGCTCATCGGGTCCCGGAGGCGCGGGGAGGCTCCACACCACCGGATCTTCGGGGCGCGATGGATCCAGCAGCAAGAGCTGGCCCAGCTCCCGAGCCATCGGGTGGAAACGCTCCAGCTCCGCTGCCACCACCAGGCGGCCCTCGCCGTCCACCACCACCGTGGCGTCGATGTCGTCGAAGGCGAGAAAGTCGAACACCAGCGGCGCCCGTCCCTGGCGGACTTTTGAGATGTCCAGCCCCATGACGCGGCCCGCCGAATTGGCGAAGTAGGCGCGCTCGCCGAAGAGGGACACCGAGCTCTCGATGCTGAAATCGCGGTGGCCGAGCAGCGCGACGAGATCGTCGTTCCATGAGGGCTCGGCCACCAGCACCCGAGGCCTCACCACGACACGGCCCCGGCGATCGAAATCCCGGCCGAGCTCTATGGCGAAGAAGGTGCCGTTCTCGCCGCCCTCGAAGAGAATTCCATCGCGCACCGCCGGATTTCCGTCCCAGTCGTCGTTTCCCATGATGGGATACTCGTGGGCGTCGAGGTGCCAGAGTTCGACCGGGCGTTCGCGGTCGAGGGCCACGATGCGCAGCCGGTTGTCGCGGCTGCCGAAATACAGAAGCGGATAGCCGTCGGGATCCAGCGTGACCGAACCCTTGATGATGTCGCCGGTTGCGAACGGCGGCCTCAGATCCCGGCCGGTATCGGCGTCGATGAAGTGGACCTTGCCATCCAGGGCGCCGACGATGACCTCGGTCTTTCCGTCCGGGCGTTCCCAGACCACGGGCTGGCCGGTCCAGCCCGTTCCGCACCACTCCTTCGCCTCGGCGCCCACGTAGGAGATGGCGCACATGGGTTCTTTGGGATACCGCCAGCGGATGCGGGGATGCTCGGGGAACGGGCCCTCGCCGTACCAATTGCGCGAGAGGTTTCCGCGAAACTGCAACAGTCCCGCCGGTTCCCACAGGCCGTGGCGGGGAATCGGCGCCAGCGGGGGAAGGTCGATGAGATCCTCCGCCTCCTCCGGGACCGCCGCGACCAGGCCGACTCGCGCCGTCCAGCCCAAGCCGATCTCGGGCGGCGCGGCCGAACTGCCGTGGCGCTCCCAGGAGAGTGCCAGGAGAAAACCGGAAAATCCCACCACCATCCCGGCGAGAAACCCAATGGCGAGCCCGAGACGGTAGTGGTTCGCCGCACGCCGGGGAGCGCGGAACCGGGCCAGCGCCGAGGAGAGAACTTCCCCGTGCGATGCGCACAACGGATCCGCCGGCGGCCCTTGGGGTTGCAATGCCTTCATGACTCGCTCCGTCCAGGATACGTCGCCGGGCCGGCGAGTCAAAAAAGCAGACATTCGATTTGACAGGATTCCCCCGCGCGGGTGTACGATTCGGCCCATCTCAGGATCCAATCCCCTGCCCGGGAGGAGCCATGCAGCGGATTATCGTGACGGTCGCCCTGCTGCTGTCTTGCGCGGTCACCATCGCCGCCGACGACCTTGAGCCGGTGAAGCTTCCCGATCTCGGCGAGAGCCGGCTGGTCCTGCCCTGGTCGGACTTCAAGGGCCTTGTGGAGCGCCTGCTGGAACGCGCGACGCCGCCCGCCATCGACGAGAACCTGCCGGAATACGCCCTGTCCGAGGTCCGCCTGGCCGGGCTCCTCTCGGAGGGCTCCGCCCGCGTGGAGGCCCGGCTCACCGTCCACGTCCTGAAGCAGAAAGGGTCCGTGCTGGTGCCGGTGGCGCCGCCCGACCTGCCGCTGGCCCAGGCCACGGTGGAGGGCAAACCGGCGGCCATCTCCGGCGAGAAGGCCATGCAATGTGTCATCCTCCCCGCCGGCCCGCGGGCCCACACCATCAACCTGGTGTTCTACGCGCAGGTGGACAACTCCGAGGGGCCCTCGGCCATCACCTTCCCGGTGCCGGAGGCGCCGGTGGCCACGCTGGATTTCTTCGTGCCGCAGAAGAATCTCCAGTTCAGCCTCCAGCCGCGCGGGCACGTCGAGACCCGCGAGGAGGGGCGCGGCAGCCGGGCGTATGCGGTGCTCCCGGCGGGACAGATCACCACGCTGTCCTGGGGAGAGAAGATCCTCGAGGAGAAGGGGCAGCGGGCCACCGAGGAGGTCACCGTCTCCACGCTGGTGACGATCGCCGAGGACTCGCTCAAATTCATCTCCACCTTGAGCTTTCGCATCCGGCGCGGCTCCGTGCGCAGCCTCTCCTTCGAGCTTCCCGTGGATGTCGCCATCACCGCGGTCACCGGCACGGGCGCCCAACCCTTCACCACCGAGGATGCGGGGGGCCGGCGCCGGGTGGACGTCGGGCTCAACTTCGACGTCAAGGGCAGCTACCAGCTCTCGGTCAGCTACGAGCGCTCGCGCCGCGAAGCCGCCGGAAGCGAAACCTTGCCGGTGCTGGCCGTCCCGTCCGCCGTCCGACAGGTCACCCAGGTCGGCGTGGCCGCTCCCAGCCAGATGGAGGTCGCGGTCGACGAGGCCAACATCAAGGACATGCGGGCCATCGACGTGGAGGAGCTCCCGGCCGAGATCACCGCGGTTTCGGCGCAGCCCATCCTGTTCGCCTTTTCTTCGGTGCGGCGCGACTTCGCCCTGCCGCTGCGCGTCACCACGCATCCGCCCACGCCGGTGTTGGCCGCTTCCATCCCCATGGCGAGCCTCGACACCCTGATCACCCGCGAAGGCGGCCAGGTCACGCGGGCCGTCTACCAGGTCACCAATTCCAGCATGCAGTTCCTCCGGCTCAAGCTGCCCGCCCAGGCCACCCTGTGGAGCGCGCGGGTGAGCGGCCGACCGGTCAAGCCCGCCCGCGACGAATCCGACGGCAGCGTTCTTATCCCTCTCGAGATGAACCGCACCGGGCCAGGAGCGCAGCCCGCTTTCCCGGTCGAAATCCTGTACCAGATCGCGGGAAAACCCGTGTCCGGCCCGCTGGGGCGTCTGGCTCTCGCGGCTCCCATCCAAAACGTCAACGCGAACCGCGTGGACTGGCGCCTGCACCTTCCCGAGGGATTCCGCTACACGCACTTCTGTGGCGACTTCGTGGTGCCGCGCGGCGGGCGGCTGGAGGACGGAGCGGGCGATATCACCCTGGTGACCGGCTCGACAAACACCTTGGCGAATCTGGATGGCGCCCATGCCCACATCCCCGTGCAACAAAAGACCATGCCCCTCAAGCGCGCCGTCATGGAAAACGCCATCGCCATCGACGACCTGCGCCTGCAGGCGGCGGAGCAACAGGGATTCTCGCGGGGCACGCTACCCATCGAGGTGAGCGTGGACTTCTCGGGCATCGAGGTGCCGGCGAACCGGCTGGTGGTCCCGGCCGGACAGGGCGGGGAGTTTCGGCTGTGGTATTTTTCCGCCGGCCTGCTGGATCTCGTCCACCGTGCGGCCCAGGCCTGCATCCTGGTGCTGGCCTTCGTGCTGCTGCTCGCCGTGTACACGCTGGCCCGCACGGGCCGGTTCGGAATGAACCGGCTGCGCTGGACGCTGCTCGTCCTGTCGTTCGTTGGCCTGGCCCTGTTCCATTTTCTCTTCGACATGTGGGTGCCCAACCCGCCGCTGGCCTTCGCCATCGCCGGAGCGGTGCTGGTGCTCAACCGGCTGGTCGCCTGGATGGCGGCCCGGAAAAACCCGGAGGCCGCGAAATGAGAGCGGCAACCTCGTGCATCCTGTGCGGCCTCCTGGCCGCGACCTCGGCCGTCTGGGCCGGAGGCAAGGGCGGCGCCGATCCGGACGAGGCGCCTCCGGCCATCGCCATCCCGGAGCTTCCCGACCTGCCGGACGCCAAACTCACGGTGACCTGGGACAACCTCAAGGGTCTGCTCGAGGAAATCCTGCGGGCGCGGACCGTCCGGACCGAAGAAGCGGCACCCGTCCCCTACGCCCTGTCGCAGGCGCGCTATCGCGCCGCCATCGAAGGCCCCACCTTGAGCCTGGCTGGCGAGTTCGACCTGGAGATCTTCAAGAGCGGCTGGACGATCGTGGCGCTGTTCCAAGAGCCCGCCAGCCTGTCGGAGGCCACTCTGGACGGGCGGCCGGCGCCGCTGGCTCCATCCGTCGACACGGAAAACGGCGAGGCTGCGCAGGCGCTCATTCTGCGAGGTCCGGCTCGCCACCGCTTGCGTCTCGTTCAGGAAGCCCGCGCGCCCGTCGAACCGGGCGTGAACGAGGTGCGGCTGCCGCTGCCTCCGGCGGCGTCGGCCCGCATCGATCTGGATCTGCCCGTTCGCTTTTCCGAAATCGAGCTCGAGGGCGCCACCCTGGAAAAGGCCGGCGGCCCGCCGGGGCGGGCCCGCTACCGGGGCACGCTGGCGCCCGGCACTGCCTTTCATCTGCAATACACGCTGCCGGCCGAGAAGCAGGAGGAGATCCAGGTCCGGCCGAAGGGCCCACCAAAGGTGTTCGCCACCCAGAACACCCTGGTCTCCGTCGAGGAGGCCAGCATCCGCAGCATCAACCAGATCGAGTTCGAGGTGCGCGACGCGCCGGTGACCAGTTTTTCAATCCAGCTTCCCAAGGGGTACGCGCTGGCGGAGCTCTCCGGCACCGGCGTGGCAGGCGCGCCGGAGCCCGACGATACGGGCCTGCTGCGCGTGCCGGTGAACTTCGAGGTCAAGGGGACCTACAACCTGCGTCTGGTGGCCGACCGCACCTTGGAGGACGCCAGCTTCGATCTCGAGCTTCCCCTGCCCGTCGCTCAGGGCGTCGAGCAACAGAAGGGACACATCGGCGTCCAGGTGACCTCCGGCGCCGAGATCACGGTGAAATCCGCCCGGGGCGTGGTCGGACGGGATTTTTCGGAGCTCCCCCAGGCCATCGCCAGCGAGGCCCGCGGCTCGATCATGTTGGCTTTCGGATATCGCAAGGCGGATCTCTCGGTGTCGCTCCACGTCGAGCGCCACAATCCCATGCCGGTGCTGGACGCGGCCATCGACCAGGCGAACTTGATCGTTCAGCTCACCCCGGAGGGCCACAGCGTGGCCCAGGCGGTATACCTGGTGCGCAACAACAACCGCCAGTTCCTGCGCCTGCGCCTCACCGAGAAATCCCAGGTGTGGAGCACCCGGGTCAACAACCGTCCGGTCAAACCCTCGCTGGAGGCGGCCCGCGAGGGCCGGCCCGCCGAGGTTCTGGTGCCGCTGGAGCGTTCGACCCGCTCGGGGAGCGAGCTCGCTCCGTACGACGTGGAGGTGATCCTGTACTCGCCGGGAGAGACCATTGCCGGCATCGGCCGGGTCGAGGTCCAGCTCCCCCGACCGGATCTGCCGGCCAGCCGTATGGATGTGTCGTTGTTCTTGCCCGAGCGGCGTTTTCGGCTGGGCGTGTCGGGCGACTTCGAAGAGGAGTCTCCGCCGGAGTACGGTTACTTTCCCCCGTTCGTGCTCGGCGGGATGGCCAGGCAGGAGGACTACGCGCAGGAAGCACCCATGGCGGCACTCGCCGCAGCCTCGGCGGGTTATCCGGAGGAAGAGAGCAAGCAAAAGGACATGGGCGCCCGGCAGATGGCGCTCGAGAAGAAGTTCGACCAGCGCATCCAGGAGGCGCAGGCCGAGGGCGGACTGGGGATCCTCCCCGCCTCCAGCGTGGGCACGCTGCCGGCGCGCTTCACCTTGCCTCGCTCGGGACAGCTCATCCGTCTTCGGCGCCTGGTGGTGCTGCCGGGGGCCGAGAGCCGGGTGCGGGTGTACCAGGGGCCGCCCTGGATCGGAACGTTTCTATGGTGGCTGGTGGCCCTCGGCAGCCTCGCCATGTTCTGGTCGTGGGCACGGCACCTGTATCGTACCGCTCGGGGCGAGCGGAGATTCTGGGAGGCGCGGCATCTTGCGGTGCTTTTCGCAATCGCCATTGCGGTCTTTGCCGTTCCCACGCTGGTGCCGCTGCATGACTACCCAATCTTCATGGGCATGTGGCTTGCGCTGCTCCTCTGGGCCGGCCGGCAGGTTTTCTTCCGCGGCTGGCCGGTACGCCACCTGCGGGAATCTCTGCGCCGCAAGAAGGCGAGCTGACCTCCCGTGCCCTGACCTCCCGTGCCACCCACCCCGGTTTCAGCACGGGGGCTCTGCCCCCGTGAACCCCCAAGAAGAAAATCCCCGAAAAATCGCTAATAATGGAGGGGGAAAAGTGCTGAACAGGAAGAAGACGGGGAAGGAAAACGTCGCCTGGCCTCCGAGATTTTCTCAGTCAGCAGGTTTTCTCGGAGCTTTTCCTTATTGGCGGATTTTTCCGTGCCGTTCCTTGTTAGCAGGTTTTTTCCGGAACTTTCTCCGGTTTCTTTCCCGGGGGGTCCAAGGGGACAGGCCCGGAGCTTTTGGCTGTCATGCAAGCTTGGCCAGCAGCCAGGCCATGTTCTCGCCCAGGGTGCGCATGGTGTCCATCCCCTCGGCGTCGGTTTGCACCTCGCCGGCCTCCCGCCCAATACCGATGTTCCAGTAACTGGACCCCGGGATGATCATCTGCGAGATGGTGAAGAAGTGGTTGATGGAGTCGAAGGCGTGGACCGCCCCGGCGCGGCGCACCGCCACCACCGCCGCCCCGACCTTGCGTCTGAGCACGTCGCCGTTCGCGCGGCTCACGAAGCCGGCGCGGTCGATCAGCGCCTTCAACTCCGGCGTCAGGTCGGAGAAGTAGGTCGGCGAGCCCAGCAACACACCGTCGGCCGAAAACAGCTTCTCCAACCATCCATTAAGCGGATCGCGATCGTTGGCGCAGCGCCGGTTCTTGAGTTTGCGGCAGGTCATGCAGGCTTGGCAGCCCCAGACATGCTGGCCGCCGACCTGAACAAGCTTGGTCTTGATACCGTGGCCGGCCAGGACTTCGAGCACCGTGTTGAGCAGTAGCGCAGTGTTCCCCTCGCGCCGCGGGCTGCCGTTGAATGCCACTACCTTCATGAGAGCCTCCTTTTCGTACCAAAAACAAAAACGCCATCACGAATGAAGAAACGAAAAAATTAGCAATTTTCAAAAGATAGGGCCGATCGTCATTGCTTTTTATCGTGGGGACAGGCCCTGTTTTTTTCTATTTTTTTCAGAACAGACCCAGGAGCACCTTGCTCATGATTTCGTGCCCGCGATCCGAGGGATGAATGCCGTCTTCGAGGAAGAGTTCGGCAACTACAGGGGATGAGGCCCTCCAGCCGAGATCGAGATCGGCAAGCGGCGCCTGGACTTTTTCTGCCGCAACCCGGATGGCTTGATAATACGGTTCCACCACCTTTCTTTCCGACGGTTCGAGCAAAGGGCAAGACGTGCACAAGATTGGCTGCGAATGCGCTTTCTCCATCTCTTGTGCGATGACGGCCTGAAGTCTCCCTACCTCCGCTGGAGGGACCGAGAGAAAACAGTCGTTGAGACCGAACTCGATGATCACCACGTCCGGCTGCCAGGCCAGAACCTCGCCTATACGCGCCAGGCCGCCTTCGGAGGTATCGCCCGGGATTCCGTGGTTCTGCCGATCGATGGAAGCCTTGGGAAAACGCCGGGCCAATCCGTCCACAAAGCGGTCGAAAAATCCCCGCTCCACCATCCAACCATAGGTGAGCGAGTCCCCGAGACCGGCGATGCGAACCTGAGAACCGATTTCCAATCGCTCGATGATGGCAGAGAGATTTTTCACCATGGAACGGCATCATATCTTTCGCTTCATCTCTTGACAAACATCCCGCGAAGTGGTTGTAAGACTGCCGGCGTCCGGGCCGACAAGCAATCCGGACCGTGGAGATGCCATGACCGAGAAAAACCACCCGCCGCCCGCTTCTTCCGTCCGGCCGGCCAGTGACGGACAGGTCGATTTTCTCACGGTTTTCCTCTGCGGAATCGCCTGTCTCTTCATCGCTCTGGCATTCTTTCTCTCCTGACAGATCCGTATCTCAAAGGCTACACAATCGCCACAATGTAGCCCGAGAGAAATACATGGCCGGATCCGCCACGCGCACTACAAAACAAAAGCAAATATATATCAATATATTACGACTATGATTTCTTCCAGCCGCATTTGGGAATCCTGGCATCCTTCTTGCTTTACCGGCGCGCGTATGAATTTCCGACCACAGGACAGGAGAGAATCATGAGAACAAGGTACGCTCTGCTGGTTGCGCTGTTTGCCTTCGGTTGCGCCGCGGCGGACGAGGCCATTCCTCCCGAGTTCGAGGATCTCGCCCCGACCTTCAACAAGGAAGACACCGCCTACTACTCCGACCTGGCCACCGAACTCCAAGGCGTCTTCCACGGGGAGATGGCGCTAAATCTTTCGGCCATGTCGCAGACCGAGCGCGACAGCTACGTCCAGTCGCTTCGTTCCGGCGGCTGGAAGCTCACCAGCCTCGTGACCGACCACATCAAGTACGGCAAGAACCAGCTCAATACCGAAAAACTGCACATGAACCTCTCCGCGGACAATGTGACCTCCCACCAGGTGACACTCGACGGCACCACCGCCCGCGTGGAGTACACGCTGTCCATCGAGACCATCGTGTCGTTCGAGGAACTGCGCGCCGCCGGCATCGAGCCCTCCAGCCTGACCGATCGCACCTTCGCGGTGAAACTCCCGGCCGATCCCCGCTCCGTCTTCACCCAGGTCGGCGAACGCTGCGCCGAGGGCTTCGACGCCGGCTCGCTGGCCGACTACAACTACTTCTACTACTTCAAGCCGGAAAAGACCGGATGCGACCTGACCATGATCACGGCCGCTTTCACCCTGCACTCGCTGCTGCCGCGCAAGTCCACCTATCCCGAATACCACCGTCTCATCGCGGACCGGAAGGTCACCGCCGCGGTGTTCTTCGGCGCCGCGGACCACAACGAGACCGTTTCGGCTTCGGATGAGGGAGTGCGAGAGTACAACGAGTTCCTCAACACACTCCGTTCGCGCAGCTTCGCCAAGACCCAGGACCTCAACCCGGGCCAGCGCTGGACCCGCACCAAGGCCGGCATCGAAGAAATCGTCGACGTGGTCAGCCCCTATGAGCTCGCCGAGCTCAAGAACGACACCCAGGGCCTCTTTCGCAAGGCTCTCCTCGAACACGAGATCATCATCTACGACGGCCACTCCTTCTACGGCTCTCTGCGCGTGCTCCAGGAAAAGGACGCCTACCCCGCCGACACCTACCAGATCATCTTCATGAACTCCTGCTGGAGCTACGAGTACTACACCACCCAGGTCTTCAAGAACAAGGCCACCGCCGCCGATCCCACCGGCTTCGCCCTGGCCGACGTGGTCAACAACACCGAGCCGGCCTGGTTCCTCAACGACGCCGAGGAGACCCGCATCCTGCTCACCAACATCTTCGCCGGCTGCGAGACGGGAGGCCGCGACGGTTCGCGCCAGTACACATGGGAAGGCATCATCCAGGCCATGAACAAGTTCGCCCTGGATCGCTTCAAGAGCTGGCGGCTCGAGAGCCACGAGGTGTACGGCGTGTCCGGCGTGCGCGAGAACTGCTACGACCCGGCCCACCCGGACGCTTGTCTCGGTCAGGGCGGTCCGACCGATCCCAACACCACCGAGCGGGTGAGCTTCGGGAACAGCGCCGCCCAGGATATTCCCGACAATCAGAGCGGTGGCATCGCCTCCTCCATCCAGGTGACCGACGACCGGGCCTTCACCGGCCTCGAGGTCGCGGTGGACATCGAACACACCTGGATCGGAGACCTGGTGGTCGAGCTGCGCCACAACGGAAAGACCGTGACCCTCCATTCCCGCGAGGGCGGCTCGGAAAAGTCCATCCACAAGACCTACCAGCCGGCGGGATTCGCCGGTCAGACCTCGGGCGGCACCTGGGAACTGCTGGTGTCCGATCGCGCCGCTCGCGATACGGGACGGCTCCTCTCCTGGAAGCTCACCTTCGTGACCCAGAAGCAGGCCCAGGCCCCGCAGACCTACTCCAGCCAGGACAACCTCGCCATCCCCGATAACGATACCGCCGGCATCGCCTCCACCATCACCGTCCCCGACGAACGCACCGTGGGCACCCTCACCGTGCACGTGGACATCACCCACAGCTACGTTGGCGACCTGGTGGTGGAGCTGGAGCACGCCGGCCGGGTGGTCACCCTGCAAAATCAACAAGGCGGCTCGGCCCGGAACCTGGTCAAGGACTTCACCCTGGCGGATTTCAACGGAGCGAGCGCCAAGGGGAGCTGGACCTTGCTGGTGAGCGACCGCGCCGCCGCGGATAGCGGGACCTTGAACGGCTGGACGCTTACCGTGGGCGACTGAGCCGCGCCGACTCCCCCGCCGCCGATTCCACGCTCATCCCCTCTTCCGAGACCACCAGTCGCACCGCGCCGTCGCGATCCGTCCGGAACCAGCGGGTCCCCACCTGCTGCAGCCGATCGAGTACCTCCGGGGCCGGCAAACCGAAGCGATTGCCCTGCGCCAGCGATATCACCGCCAGCGCCGGCCGGACCGAGTCCAGAAACTCTTCCGTACAGGAAGTATCGCTGCCATGGTGCGCGACCTTGAGCACGTCCGCGCGCAACAGGCCCGAAGAGACACCCCGGCGCATGCCGTCCTCCGCCTCGGCTCCCGCGTCTCCAGTCAGCAGCACCATCCCGCCGGGATGGGAGAGACGCAGCACCAGCGACTGGTCGTTCTCGTCGAGGGGCAGGTCCCTGGGTGGGGGCCAGAGCACGTCGATGGCGCAACCGGCCAGTTCGGGCCGGTCCCCCGCGCGCAACAGCCTCACCGTTGCGTTCACCTCGCGCACGGCGGCCGCCAGCTCGGGTTCGTCGACATCGAGCAGTGAGCGCGGCAGCCAGACTTCGCGCGGGCGGAACTCGCGGATGATGGTCGGCGCGCCACCGATGTGATCGGGATGGAAGTGGGTCAGGACCACCGCATCCAGGCGCTCGATGTTTTGGGCCCAGAGGGCCGGAGCCACCACGCGCTCGCCAGCGTCGAACCCCCCCGGCGAGAGCGGTCCGGCATCGACCAGCAGCGTGCGCCCGCCGGGACAGCGGACCAGGGTCGAATCTCCCTGGCCCACGTCGAGAAAGGTCACCTGCAAATCGCGCGAAAGACGCGGGCCGAGTTGCGCCGAGAGCCACAAGCCGACCAGCAACATGGCCGCGCCCAGCGCGATCTTTCCCGCGTGCCGCAAGACGCCGATGTGCGGCACCAGCAGCAGCACGAGCACGAACAACGCCGCCTGGAACCCGGACGGAGCCGCCGGATGCAGACTGCCGCCCGGCAGCGTGGCCAACCATCCGGCGACACGGGCCAGTCCCTCGGCTCCCCACGCTCCCGCAATGGCCACGGCGCCAGCGGCACCCGGGAACAAGAAAGACGCGAGGGCGGCGATGATCCCCAGCGGGACCAACACCAGCGTGCACCATGGCACCGCCAGCAGATTGGCCAGAAGCCCCACCGCGCTCGCCTGGTGGAAGTGCCAGGCCAGAAGCGGCCAGGTGCCTATCGTGGACGCGAAAGACACTAGCAAGAGATGTCCCAGCCGGACCCGAAGCCGCGCCAGGCGTCCCCGCGGCATCTCGCCGGCCGAGAGGGGCAGGCCAATTCCCCGGCACAACGGCGGGACGAGCAGGAGGATCGAGGCCACCGCCGCGAAAGAAAGCTGAAAGGAAGGTTCGAACAGCGCCTCGGGCCCGAACGCCAGGATGCCGAGAAATGCGGCCGAGAGGGTTTGCCAGGCATCGGGGCGCCGGCGGATGGTGACCGCGAGCAGAAAGCATCCGGTCATGACGCCCGCGCGCAGCACCGGCAGGTGCGCCCCGGAGAGCAGCACGAAGAATCCCGTGGCCAGCAGGGAGCCGCCGGCGGCGATGCGGCGCGCGTCGAAGCGCAGGGCGAGCGCCGGCCAACCGGACAGCAGCCAGAGGAGCATGCGATAGGCGCCCAGAGCCACGACCGCCAGGTGCAATCCAGATACCGCCAGCAGGTGGGCCAGCCCCGAACGCCGAAAATCGCGAAATGTCGCCGAATCCACCGCTCCCTGTTCGCCGGTGGAAAGGGCGATGAACACGCCCCGACCCTTGGCGGGCAGGTCGAGCCGCTCCAAAAAACGCATCACCCGGTCGCGCATGGCCTCGGCCGCGCGGGCCGGCCCCGAGCCCGTCGGATCGGCCTCGAGCACGACATCCCGGCAGGATTCCACGTATCCCCGGTATTGTATTCCCCGCCGCCGATCCCGCTGAGCCGGATCGGGCACGCCGAAATTGCGGCTGTGGCGCAACGCGCGCACCGAGGCCAGCAGCCGCAACCGATCGGATGGGAGAATGCGCGGACAGGCGGGTCCGGTCGCGCCGGCCGCCTCCTCTCCGCCGATGCGAAGGAGCATCCGCCCCGACGCCGGCCTTTCCTCGCCGCCCGGCACGCGGAACGAAAGCACATCCAGAAGCACCGTCCAGCCCCCTTCGGCAGGCCGCAACGCCGAGCGCGCCTCGGCCCTCACTACCTGCCGGCCGGCCGGAGCCGGCGCGCCCGTGGCGGGCGCCGGGAGCCGAGCCATGCCGAGCGAAAAAAAGACGCCGAGCCACAAGGTGTGCCGGAAGATCCCCAGCCGCCGCAGCCTCCAGGCCAGCGCGGCCGACAACAGCAACGCTGCGGCCGCAGCCAGGACCGCCATGCGGGGCAGCGCGAGCGGGTTCTGGACAGCGATTCCGGCGCCGAAGGCGACGGCCAGCGAGAGCAGCGGCCGCCGCATGGGCCAGGATTCCCGCGATCGAGTCCTGTCGTCCGCGCCATCAACCATTTCCTTGACCCCAACGTTGCATTTCAAGAGAAAAACTACCCATTTTCACCATGAACGATGCGACCCAGGGTCTGACTCTGCGCCCGGTAGCGCTCGAAGTCCTGCGGCGTATTGAGATTGCGCGTGACGCCCTCGTCGGCCGTCTCGATTTGCGCCAGCCATCCTTGCCTTCGCCAACCATCGACCACCGCCCGCGCGCCGCCGTCGGCCCGCCGGGAAAAAAGATCCAAAAAAAGGTCGCGCCGGAAGGCGAGAGGATGGCCGGGCGTCATTCGAAAGGAAGCCACGGCGGCCGGATGCTCTGCCAGCGCCGAGAGCACAGCCGCGACCGTCTCCGGCGCGATGTCCGCCTGGTCCACCAGCACATACAGAAGGCCGGCGGCGTCCGAGGCGGCCTCCATGGCGCAACGCAGCGACGATATCTGCCCCCTCGAAGGATCGGGATTGATCACGAACGCCGCACCTTCGATCGGATCCACCGCCCCGCGGTCGAGATCCCCGGCCACCAGCAACAGGATGGGATCGCATCCCCCGGCGCGCAGGGCGCTCGACAGACGGGCGAGCAGGGTCCTGCCCTCGATCCGAAGCGTGGCCTTCGGCCGCCCCATGCGAGAGCCGGCACCCGCGGCCAGCACCGCCCCGGCCACCTTCGCTCTCATCGGCGCCGCGACCGCCGGCTGCGCCGGGAGCGTTCCAGGGCCCGCATCCGATCGAACAACGGCAGTAAACCCTGGAGGAGCAGGGCGCCGACCACATCGCGCCGGTATTCGCGGGTGGAACGGATGTCGTCGATGGCGCGGGCGGCCGCCCGGCAGGCCTCGGCGGCGGCGCGCGCGCGTTCCACGGTGAGGATCTGGCCCTCCAGAATGGCCTCGGCCTCCGGCACCCGGATGGCCGTCGGAGCCACCGCCCCCAGCGCCACCCTCACCTCGCCGAGACGCCGGCCGCTGTGCCGCCGGGCCAAGAAAGCCACCGAGGCCTTGGAGCAGCACATGCCCTTGCGCTGTCCGGCCTTCTCGAAGAAGGATACCTGGCGCCCGCGCCGCACCGGGATGCGAACCGATTCGATCACCTCGTCCACTTGCATCGCGGTCCGTCCGGGCCCCAGGAAGAACTCCGCGATCGGCACCTCCCGCGTTCGCTCCCGCGCGCTCAACGCCACCGCCGCCTCCAGACACAGCAAGGCCGGAATGGAATCGCCGGCGGGCGAGGCGTTGGCCAGATTGCCGCCCAAGGTGCCCCGATTGCGGATCTGGAACGATCCGACCTGCGCGCAGGCCTGTCCCAGAATGTGCGCGGCCCTTCGCACCACCGGATCGTCCGCGATGTCCTGGTGGGTCATCGCCGCCCCGATCCGCAACCGGCCCCGATCGTCCATTCCGACGCCGCGCAGCTCCTCGATCTGGCCGATGTCGATGATGATGCGAGCCGCCGCCAGGCGCTCCGGCCGCACCAAGAGGTCGGTGCCGCCGGCGATGAGTGCGCTCACCGGACCGTCCGCCCACAACATCTCGGTCACATCGGCGAGCGTGCCCAGGCGCAGAAAGTGGCTCATGGTTTCTCCTTCTCCCGGACTCCTCAGGCGCCCTTGCCGCTCTTGGCCGGCATTTTCGGTGGCTCGTCCCGGCCCGGCCGCGGCGCGACCGCCTTGCCCTCACCGCCCCCGCCCCTGCGCCACAGAAAGATCAGTTCGGCCGCCACGGAGATCGCGATCTCCTCCGGGGTGACCGCGCCGATGTCCAGTCCGACCGGCGAACGTACGAACTGGATCTGCTCCTCGGAGACGTTCTTTCCCTTGAGACGCTCGCGCGCCTCCTGGGCCTTCTTCTTGCTGCCGATCATGCCCAGGTAGGCCAGCTTGCGGCCCACCAGCGCATCGAGCACGGTGAAGTCATGCTCGTGGCCCCGCGTCACGATGATCACATGGTCGCGCGGCCCCGGCGCCCGCGCCGCGATGGCCTCGGCGTAGGGCTTGTTGATGATCTCTTCCGCCTCGGGGAAGCGCTCGCGGTTGGCCCACTCCTCGCGGTCATCGGCCACGACGATGCGGCAGCCCAGCATGGCCAGGACCTTGGCGATGGCCGCTCCCACGTGCCCGCCGCCGTAGATGAACACGCGCCGCGGAGCCACGATGGGCTCGATGTACAGCGACATCTCGCCGCCGCAGCTCATGCCCAGCTCGTCCAGCTTGTAGTGCACAGTGCGCGGCCCCTTGCCGTCCTCGATGGCGTTCAGCGCGTCCGAGATCACCCGCGCCTCGATGACGCCGCCGCCCACCGTGCCGCGAATGCTTCCGTCGGGGAGCACCAGCATCTTGGCTCCCACCCCGCCGGGTGTGGAGCCGACGGCGCGGATCACCAGCGCCAGGGCGCCGTTCTCCTCCTGGTCGACGAGCCGGCCCAGCTCCTGGGCGATATTCTTGATGCTCTCCATCGGCGGAGTCGTCATGGGTCACCTCCCGCTGCGCCGGTGGGCCCGGCGGCGTGCCGTCTTGCGAATCGCCGAGACGATCTTTGCATACCCCGTGCACCGGCACAGGTTGCCGGCGATGCCGGCGCGGATCTGCTGCGTGGTGGGCCGCTGATAGCGGCGCAGCACCGCCTCGCCGGCCATGATCATGCCCGGCGTACAGTAGCCGCACTGGACCGCGCCCTCCTCCACGAAGGCCCGCTGGAGGTCGTTCAGGCCCTTCTGGGAAAGTCCCTCGATGGTGGTCACCTCGTGCCCGTCGGCCTGGGCGGAGAGCACCAGGCAGGAGGGAACCAGCTTGCCATCGAGCAACACCGAGCAGGCGCCGCATTCGCCGATGCCGCAGCCCAGCTTGGTGCCGGTGAGACCGGCCCGCTCGCGCAGCGTGTGCACCAGACGCTCCTCGGGCTCGACCTCGAAGACCGCCGGCGCGCCGTTCAGGGTCAGATGGATGGTGAGGGTCATGATTTCTTCTCCCGCAGGGCGGCGAGCACGTCCTCGGCCCGCACCGGCAGGCGGAAGAAGCGCACGCCTACGGCATCGGCGATGGCGTTGAGCACCGCCGGCGTCACGCCCACCATGGCGGTTTCGGATATGCCCTTGGCCCCGAACGGCCCCTCGGGCTCGCGAACTTCGACGGGGATGGTGCGCACCCACTCGGGCACATCCAGGCTGGTGGGGATGACATAGGTGTGGAAATTGGTGGTGAGAAAGCGCCCTTTCTCCAGGCGAACCTCCTCCATCAGCGCGTAACCGATGCCCTGGGCGATGCCGCCCTCGCTCTGGCCTTCGAAGCCGGCGCGGGAGATGACCTTGCCGCCGTCCAGGTGCGCCTCCACGCTCGTCACGGCGATCTCGCCGGTCAGCGTGTTCACCTCGACCTCGGCCACGTGGGTGCCGAAGCTGTAGAAGCGGTGCGGCAGGCCGTCGCCCATCTCGCGTTCGGCCACCGGCACATGGAACACGGCCTGCACCGAGAGCGTCTCCTCGCCGAGCAGTTCTCGCAACGGCCGGCGGCCGCCGGTGCCCTCCAATTGCTCCCCTCTGAGCTTGGCCGGGCCCGGGGCCCAGCCGAAGACCCGCTCGGCGCGTTCTCCCAGCACCCGCTCGAGCTTCTCGGCGGCCAGTTCCACCGCCTTGCCGACCGCGAAAATGGTGCGCGAGGCCGTGGTGGTGCCCGAGTCGGGCGTCCTCGCGGTATCCGCGCCGATGATCGAGAGCCGCTCCAGCGGGACGCCCAGGCAACCCGACAGGATCTGGAGATACGCGGTGTACGCCCCCTGGCCGATCTCGTTCGTCCCCGCCCGCAGCACAACCGTCCCGTCCGGCCGCAGATCCAGTCCCACCTCGGCGTAGTCCGGGATGCCGATGCCCAACCCCAGGCCCTGCATCTGGGTGGCCACACCGACTCCCCGGCGCACAAACGGCGCCAGCGATGGCGACAGCGCCCGCGCGGGCGCTTTCCGGCGGCGGGAGCGGTACAACGCCCCACGCCGCGCCGAGCGCACCGTCCGCAGCGCCCCCACCTCGCAGGTCATGGGATAGTCCAGACCGGCCCGATCGCCCTTCACCAGCACGTTCTGCTCGCGGAACTTCAGCGGATCCATGCGCAGCGCCTCGGCCATGAGATCCATCTGGCTCTCCATGCCGACGCAGGCCTGGGTGCAACCGAAGCCGCGGAAGGCGCCGGAGAATCCGTTGTTGGTGTACACCGCGTAGCCGTCCACCTTGACGTTAGGGACTCGATAAGGCCCGGCGGCATGCTCCATCATCACGTTGAGCACCGGACCGCCCAGCGAGGCGTAGGCGCCGGTGTCGGCCACGAAGCGCGCCTGCACGCAGATCAGGTTGCCCTTGCGATCGGCGCCGGTCTTGTAGCTCATCGTCACCGGGTGGCGCTTGGTGTGCGAGATCAGGGATTCCTCGCGGGTAGCGACCATGCGGCAGGGGCGGCGGGTGTGAAAGGTCATCAGCGCCAGGTGGATCTGGACCGTGACCTCATCCTTGCCGCCGAAGGCTCCGCCCACGATGGGCGACATCACCCGCACCTGGTGCAGGGGCAGACCCAAGGCCCGGGCGATCTGCGTCTGGTCGCGATAGATATACTGGCCACAGGCGTCCACCGTGAGCCGCCCGTTCTCGTCGTAATAGGCGATGCCGGCCTCGGTTTCGAGGAAGGCGTGGTCGATCATCGGCACCTGGTAGGTGTTTTCGATCACGACCGCGCACCGGCCGAATCCCGCTTCCACGTCGCCCTTGTTGAAGTGGCCCTCGTGCAGGATGTTGCCCTTGGGATGCAAGGCGACCGCGCCGGGCAGCATGGCCAGCTCGGGATCGGTGACGGGCTCGAGCACCTCGTACTCCACCCGCACTTTTTGCGCCGCCTCGCGAGCCGCCGCCCGCGTCTCGGCGCCCACCAGCGCCACCGCGTCGCCCAGGTAGCGCACCCGGTCATGGCACAGCACCGGCATGTCCTGGATCTGGATGCCGAAGGCGTTCTCGCCCGGAACATCGCGATGGGTCAGCACCCGCACCACGCCCGGCACTTGCAGCGCCGGCTCGATGTCGATGGAGAGAATGCGCGCGTGGGGATGCGCCGCGCGCACCACCTCGACCCATAGCATTCCGGGGACGGTCTTGTCCGAAGGATACAAGGTGCGCCCGGCCACCTTGTCTTCGGCGTCGAACCGCTTGACCCGGGCGCCCACCACCGACGGGGCCTTCTGCACGATCCACCTCCCGCGTCCGACTAGCCGCCGCCCACCGGCGAAAAGAACACCAGCCGCGCTCCATCGGCCAGCGGGCTGTCCCGCTCGACCCTGCGACCATCCAGTAGCACCCACAGGTCCACCCGGTCAACCAGGCCGGCGCCGCGAATGGCATCGGCCACGGTGGCCCCGTCGGGCAGATCAAGTTCCAGCGCATGCCGGCCGGCGCGGTCGCGCTGCGGTCCGAAGAGTTCGACCGTGACCTTCACCCGGCTCGCCTTTCACAGCACCTGCATGCGGATGCAGCCGCTCACGGGGCACACCGCCGCGCACATGCCGCAACCCACGCAGCGGTCGTCGTCCACCCGCGGCCGCCGATCGCGGCCGAAGCCGATGGCCCGGTGGCCGCCGTCGCGGCAGGTGATGACGCAGCGGCCGCAGCGGACACAGCGGCGATCGTCGATGCGCGAGCGCACCTTGCCTTTCTGCCGCAAGCGGTCGTGGGTGGCCAGGCGCGGCAGGGCGCGGCCGACCAGCTCCGCCGGCGAGCGCAGCCCGAGCGCGCGCAAGTGCCAGGCGAGCCCCGAGCACAGGTCCTCGATGATGTCGTAGCCGAACGTCATCACCGCGGTGCAGAACTGCACGTTATGCGCTCCGACCAACATCATCTGGGCGGCGTCGCGCCAGTTGGCCGGCCCGCCCGTGCCGGTCACGGGCAGTTCGCTGTGCTGGGCCACCAGCGCGATGTTGCGAAGGGTAATCGGCAGAATGGCCGGTCCGGAAAGCCCCGAGAAGGAGGCCAACCCGCCCACGTCCGGCAACGGCTGGAAGCGGTCCACGTCCACGCCCATCAAGCTGGGGATGGTGTTGGAGGCGCACACCGCGTCCGCGCCTCCCTCGCGCACCGCCCGGGCCACCGCCGCGATGTCCGCCACCTGCGGGGTGATCTTGATGACCACTGGGCAGCGGCGGGCGGCGCCTTTGATCCACGAAGTCACCTGGCGGGTGAGCTCGACGTTCTGTCCCAGCATCTGACCCGAGAACGACCCTTCCCCTCCCAGCGTCCCCTGCGGACAGGAGAACGAGCACTCGATGATGTCGGCCCCGGCTGCCTCCAGCCGGCGGACCAGCGTCTCCCAGTCGCTGCGGGCGGAGCCCATGATGGAACCCACCAGCACCCGATCGGGGAATTCCTTGCGCAGGGCCGCCATGCGCTTTTCGATCACGTCGATGTGATGCTCGCTGATGAGGTCGATGTTGCCCAGGCCCACCACCCGCCGTCCGAAAACGTCGTACCCCGTCATCATGGGATACTTGAGCTCGACCGGCTCGCTTTCGACGGCCGTGGTCTTGAGAACCGCGCCGGCCCATCCGGCCCGCAAGCCGGCCCGGAGCATCTCGAGATCGTCGGTCGGCGGCGCCGCGGCCAGGATGAAGGGATTTTGGAATTTCACCCCGCAGAAGGTCACACCGAGGTCCACGCCGTCGGGCAGATGGGGAAACGCCGCCGCCCGGCCCACGCCGCCGAGAGCCTCGTCCACACGCCACGCCGCTTCGCGCCCATCGGCCAGCGCCTGGACCACGGTGCGGTCGCGCAAGGCCAGGTCGCCGGCGACGAACACGTTGGGCCTTTCGGATCCGGCGCCGCGCCGCCGTACCGCAACGCCGTCCCTGAGTTCGATGCCGAAAGCGCGGCACAGATGCTCGTCCGCCTGCTCGCCCGCCGCCACCAGCACGGCGTCGGCGTCGAGATCGAAGGTTGCGCCCTTGACCGGAACGGGCCGGGCGCGCCCGCTCTCGTCTGCGGCGCCGGGAACGGTCACCGCGCAGCGGACCGCTCCGAGCTTGCGTCCCCGCGGAACGAACCGCAGCGGCATCGTGTTCGGCCGAATATCCACGCCCTCGGCGCGGGCCCGCTCCACCTCGTGGCTCCAGGCCGGCATATCCCTCTCGGCGCGCCGGTAGATGACCGTGACCTCGCGCGCTCCCAGGCGCAGGGCGCTGCGAGCGGCGTCCATGGCCGTGTTGCCGCCACCGATCACCACCACCCGCCGTCCCAGGCGCGGCCGCCGGCCGCTGGTCTTGGCGCGCAACACCTCCAGGGCGTCATGAACGCCGGGGAGATCCTCCCCGGGGATGCCGAGCCGGACCCCGCGGGTGAGTCCCAGCGCAACCACCGCCGCGTCGAAGCCGGGCAGATCGTCCACACCGCGCACCATCCGCCCGGAGCGGAAGCGGACACCGAGCTTTTTCAAAGCGGCGATCTCGTGGCCAACGACCGAGAGCGGCAGGCGCATGGCCGGGATGCCGTGGCTCAGCATTCCGCCGGGCCGGCGCTCGCGCTCGAAAACGGTCACCCGGTGGCCCAGGCGGGCCAGTTCCGCCGCCGCGGCCAGACCGGCCGGTCCCGAACCGACCACGGCCACTTTCTTGCCGGTGTCCTTTCCTGGCCGCTCGAAAACGGCCCTGTGCTCCCGTTCGTAGTCGCACACGAACCGCTGCAGGCCGGCGATGTCGATAGCGCGATCCAGCTTGGAGCGGGTGCACTCGCGCCGGCACTGGTCGTCGGTGGCGCACACCCGGGCGCAGCTCCCGCCGAGAACGTTGGCGGCACGCACCGTCAGGGCGGCGCCCATCAAATCGTGATTGCGGATCTTACGAATGAAGGTGCGCACCTTGACCACGGCCGGACAGCCTTTCTCGCAGGGAGGGTCCTCGCACTGAAGGCAGCGCCAGGCCTCTTCCAGCGCGGCATCGTATCCCAGGCCCCGGTCGGACTCGGCGAAGGAAGGTTCGGCTCTCGAACGAGACGTCATGGTCGGCACCTCCATTGGCTCCGGAATCACCCGGGCGGACGGCATGATAGCACGCGCCCGCGGACTGTCCAAAGGCGATTTGATGTTTGCCCGGCGGCGGTGTACCAGAAGGCCGTGGAGCCGCTCAACGGACACACACCGAGCCCGGCCGGAGCCTTTCCCGCGCTCCGCCATCGCAACTACCGTCTGTGGTTCGCCGGCCAACTGGTGTCGTTTCTCGGCACCTGGATGCAGGGCACGGCCCAGGGATATCTGGTGTTCGAGCTGACCCGTTCGCCGGCCTGGCTCGGCTATGTCGCCTTCGCCGCGGGCGTTCCCGCCTGGCTGTTCATGCTGCTCGGCGGCGTGGCGGCCGACCGTGTCCCACGGCGAAAATTGCTCATGCTGACGCAAATCTGGCTCATGCTCCTGGCCGCGGGGCTGGCCGTGCTGACCTTCACCGGCTGGGTGCGCCCCTGGCACATCCTGCTCCTGGCGGCCTTGCAGGGCGTGGGCACGGCTTTCGACGCGCCGGCGCGCCACTCGTTTCTGCTGGAACTCGTGGACCGCCCCTCGGTGGCCAACGCCGTGGCCCTCAACTCCGCCATGTTCAACACGGCCACCGCGCTGGGACCGGCGGTGGGCGGACAGCTCTATGCCGCCCTGGGGCCTGGCGCCTGCTTCGCCATCAATGCCTTCTCCTACCTGGCGGTGCTGCTGGCGCTCCAGCGCATGAACCTGGCGCCCTTCGTGCCACCCGACCGCCGCGCGCAACCCTGGCGCGAGCTTGTCCAGGGATTGGCCTACGTTCGCGACCACGCCGTCATCCGCACTCTGATGCTGCTCATCGGCGCCACCACGCTGTTCGGCTTCGCCTTCGTCACACTGCTCCCGGCCTGGGCGTCGAACATCCTCCACGGCGACGCCGCCACCAACGGCTATCTTCTTTCGGCTCGGGGAGCGGGTTCGCTGGCCGGAGCGCTGCTGCTCGCCGCCTTTTCCGAACGGCTGCCGCGGACGCGGACGCTCTGGCTCGGCGCCCTGTCTTTCCCGCTGTTGCTCGCGCTGTTCGGCCTGATGCGCTCCACCGGGCTGGCGCTCTGCGCCCTGGTGGGAATCGGAGCGGCGGTGATCGTGGTCTTCAACCTGGCCAATGCCATCATCCAGATCGAAGCGGCCGACGAACTGCGCGGCCGGGTGATGAGCATCTACAGCCTGGTGTTTTTCGGCTCCATGCCGCTGGGGTCGCTGTGGGCCGGGGCGGTTGCGGACGGGTTCTCGGAACCCGTGGCAGTCTTCGCTGGAGCCGCGGCGACCTTGATCGTCACCGCGCTCATCGCCATCCGCTCACGATCCGTCTGGACTGGATAGTCCTGGGAGGACCCATTGCAGCGCACTCTCTGCCCCCATTGCCAGAACGATGTACCCGCGCCCGGCGAAGATGGCGCGCTGTGCCCGATCTGCGGGCGGCCGCTCTCGCGAAACCTGCGCTGTCCCTGGTGTCTGGAGCGAAACCCCGACGGGCGGTTCTGCCGCTCCTGCGGTTGCGAGATGGTGCCGCCGGAACACTTCGGCGCCGCCCGCATGCTCAAGGATGCGGGCGTGGATCGGTTTGCCCTGGCCGACCGCCTGCGCCAGATGGATGCCGAGCAAATGGCGGTCCTGACCCGCCGCTTCGAGCAGCAACGCGCGGTGGTGATGGCCCGGGTGGAGGAGGCCCGTTTTTGCGAGCGCTTCTTGCGGCAGAACGTGTTTTCCGGTCCGCTGGAGGAGGCATGGTTGGCCCGGCTGCCGCTGCCGGCGGAGACACTGGAACCGCTGGCCCGAGGACCGCGGGGGCCGTTTGTCGAGCCGGCGGATCTCCAGCGCATCTTCCGGGAAAGCCCGCTGGAAGAGAACCGCGTGCTGGCGGCGCTGGCTGGGCACCGCCTGGGCCTCAGCGGCGCCGATGCCTTCCGGGTGGTTCAGAAGGCGCTGCACGACGACGGACCGATCGGTCTGGAGGCGGCGCTGTGCCTGGCGAGTTTCGCCATGCTCGTGCCCCAACTCCGGCCGCCGCTGGATGCTCGCGACTGGACCCGGGCCGCCGCCCGGGCCGGCGAGGCGCTTTCGCGATCCGATCTGCGCCTCCCCGCCGCGCTGGTGATCGCCATCGAGCGCAGGCTCCACCACCGCCGGCCCGACGACGGAAGAGAGTCGCCGGAGCGCGGATCGAGCGAGGATGAAATCGCCGCCATTCTGAACGATGGCCTGACCCACCCCGACCCGAACCTGTCCCTGGCTTGCGCCATGCTGCTCTTCGACGAGGCGCGCCTTCTTTCCGAACTGCCCGCGGAGGATCCCGCCCGCCGGAATGCCGCCCGGCAAGCCCTGCTGGAACGCGGCGCCCATCTGGAGCGCGTCCTCTCCTCCATGTCGGCGGAGCCCGAAGAACGGCGCCGGTCGTGGCTGCGCCACGTGCCCCTTCCGCTCTCGGTCGGGCCGCTGGCGGCGGTGCTGGAGGAAGCGGACCGAGGGGATGCGCGCCATACCACCGAAGTGCTGCGCTGGTTGCGCCAGATTCCGGCCGCCGACTGTCCGCCGGATTCGCTGGGCGCGCTGGCCGGCTGGCTGGACGCCGAACGGGCGGCGCGGCTGGCCGCGGGCGATCTGCTGGACCTTTTGGCATGGATGGCCACTCCGGCGCGCGATCCCGAGCGGCCCTGGATCCGCCCCCTGCCCCTGCGTTTGGGTCCGGCCGAGACGCTCCGCGAAAGGGTCGCGGAGGCCCTGCTGCGGCTGCCGGAGGAGGATCTCGACCGCCTGATCGCTTCGCACTCCGAAGGTCTGACGGCCTGGCTGTGGGGCGAGAGCGGGAGCCGGCTGGACGAGGTGCTCGATCGCTTCGCCGCCCATCCCGCCGCGGCCCGGTCGCTCTTCGAATTCCTCTCCGCCATGGAGTGCCGCCTGGAGCCGGAAGCGGGTCTGCCACCCAGGCGCAACTGGCAGCTTCTGATGGGCATCTGGGAGCGCCGTCCGGCCGACTCTCGCCCGGCGTTGGCTGCCGCGGTGGCAGCCGGTTGGAGTTTTTCCTACGCCCAGGACGAGGAGGGAGCCCGCAAGGCCTTGCGCGACCGCTACCGCGAGCGACCCGAGGAGCGCGCCTGCCTCAAGGCTGCGTTCTCGGGCCTGCTGAATCGGAGCGGCACCGATTGGCGAGCGTTTCACGAAGAGGTCGCTCCCGGCGAGGCGCGCGGCGGGCCCGACCTGTTGCGAGCCTTCTCCGAGCTGTGCCAGGCGGCCCCCGGCGACATCTATCATCACGTCGACTGGCTGCTTGCCGATCTCGAGCCCGAAGGAACGCCGGCGTTCTGCGAGCGGTTGTTCGCGCAGCTTGTCGCGCGGGAGGACACCTCGACCCAGATGCTTCCCCCGGCGGTGGCCCTGGCTCGCTGGCTGGACGAGAACCGTTCAATGTTTGGCGACCCGGAGTTGCGCCAGGCCGTCCTGAGCGTCTTTCGCCGGGGCTGGCGAGCCGTGCTCGAACGCTGCCGGCCGACCACGGACGGGGCGGTCGAATACTACCGGCAAGAGAAAGAACGGGAGATCTCCGAGATCCTGAGCCGGCTGGAAGCAACCGGCGTTCGGTCCCCCATCCCCTGACGAGGTCCGGTTGCGGCTCAGCGCCGGTTGTGCACCCGGCCCCAGAGAGCCTGTTTTTCAACGGGGGTGAGCGCGGCCAGACGCACCGGAATCTCCTCCTTGGAGAGTCCGTCCCGCTTGAGGAGAATTGCGAGTTCCAGTTCGCCGGGGCTCACGAAGGTCGCCCCGCAGGAGCGGCAGAACTTCCCCGGTCCGGACCCGCCGCACCAGTAACAGGCGAACACCGGCTCCGCCTGCTTGCCGCAGAACACGCACAGGTCGCCGCTCTTGTAGTCCTTGGGCTGGCGTTTGCCACAGGCGACGCAGTTGACCACGTCGCCGCCTTCGACCACCACCGTGCCGCGTGCGCCGAGGGCCCAGTCGAGCACGGCTTCCGCGACCTCGGGCTTCATCGGCACCAGCCCGCACAGTGTCCGGGAATCGCCCACCGTGACAAAGTCGGCCTTGCAACGGATACCGAGCTTGATCAAAGCGCCGATATCGGCCTCGCCCAGGCCCTTGGAGAGTAGGATGGTCCTCTCCAGGCCGGAGAACTCGACCGGAGCGGCCGGTTTTTTGCTCTTTGGGGCCGGGCGCTTGCGGGATGGGCTTTTCTCCGCTGGCTTCTTTTTTTTCGGCATAAGTGACCTCGCTTTTTTGCGGACGATAGACGCTTGCACCCTTCCCGTCAAGCGATCCGAGCCCGTTCGCGGGATGCTTGACTCCGAAGCCATACCATCGTTTGATGAGCGCGGTGCGAGGGAACTCAACGACCCACAGGAGGATGGCGAAATGAACGTGAAGAAACTGGTAGTGGTCGGCTCGGGGACCATGGGCGCCGGCATCGGACAGCTCTGCGCTCAACAGGGTATCGAAACCTGGATCACGGATGTCAGCGAGGACCTGGCCCAGAAGGGCCTTTCCAAGGTGCAGAAGGGCCTGGCCGGCCGGGTCGAGAAGGGCAAAATGACCCAGGCCGAGATGGACCAGGTGATGGCGAAACTCCACGCCGCGGGGAACCTCGATCCGGTGAAAGAAGCCGACTTCGTCATCGAGAGCGTTGTCGAGAATCTCGAGATCAAGCAGAAGGTCTTCGCCGAGCTCGATCGGCTGGCCCGCCCCGGCGTCATTCTGGCCACCAACACCACTGCGCTCTCCATCTCGGCCATCGCCTCCGCCACCCAGCGTCCCGAGCGGGTGGTGCAGATGCACTTCTTCAACCCGCCAGTCATCATGAAGCTCTGCGAGATCATGCCCGGCAAAAAGACCTCCCCGGAGACGCTCAAGGCCGCGGAAGAACTGGCCAAGGCTCTGGGCAAGGAGCCGGTGGTGTGCCGCAACGAGGCACCGGCCGGCATCGTGTCGCGCATCCTGGGGGCCATGCTCAACGAGGCCACCTGGTTGGTCGAGCACGGCGTGGCCGACCCCAAGGACATCGACAAGGCCATGACCCTCGGCGCCAATCATCCCATGGGTCCGATCGCCTTGCTCGACCTCATCGGGCTGGACACGCACCGGGCCAAGATGCAAACGCTCCGCCGCGAGGTCAATCACCCCCGCTACGACCACCCCAAGGTGGTGGACAAACTGATCGCCGAGAAGGCGCTCGGCAAGAAGGTCGGCCGCGGCTTCTACGATTACAGCGAGGAGAAGAAGTAGCCATTCCCGATTTTTCAAGGGAGGTGGGCGATGTACCAGAACCTGCTGTTGGAAAAGCAGGGCGCGATCGCGATCCTGACCGTCAACCGCCCCGCGGTGCGCAACGCGGTCAACGATCAGACCATCGAGGAGCTCGACGCGGCGCTTTCGGAGGTCGAGCACGACCTTGCGCTGCGGGTGCTCATCGTGACCGGGGCCGGCGACAAGGCCTTCGTGGCCGGCGCGGACATCAACGAGCTGAAGGAGCGGGACGGCGTTCGCGGCCGGACGGTCACCCGCCGCCGCCAGGAGGTTTTCACTCGTCTGGAGTCGCTCGAGATCCCTTCCATCGCCGCCATCAACGGTTTCGCCATGGGAGCGGGATGCGAGCTGGCCATGGCCTGTACTTTGCGCATTGCCGCCACCAGCGCCAAAATCGGTCAGCCTGAGGTCAAGTTGGGAATCACGCCGGGAGCCGGCGGCACCCAACGCCTGCCCCGGCTGGTGGGCATGGGGCGGGCGCTAGAGATGATCCTCACCGGCGAGCCGATCGACGCCCAGACGGCGCTGGCGTGGGGTCTGGTGAACCGGGTGGTGGCCCCGGACCAATTGATGTCGGAGGCTCACAAGCTCGCCGAGATGCTGGCTGCCCGTCCCCGACTCGCTCTCCAGTACGCCAAGGAGGCGGTGCTGCGCTTTGCGGACGGGTCGTTGGCGGAGGGCCTGGCCCACGAGTCGTACCTGCATGCCCTATCCTGCACCACCTCGGACAAGGCAGAAGGCGTGGCGGCATTTTTGGAGAAGCGCGAGCCGCGCTTTAGCGGGCGGTAAAAGAGAGCGCTTTGCGCCGCGGGCACTGGTGCGGCTTTCTCGGCCTCGCCATATGCGGTTGCGAAACAGGTCCACATCCCCGCAAAGTTACAATTCCCGGCGAGGCGGGCGGCGGGAGGAGCGCTACGAAGCGCTGGGCTTTTTGCGCAAAATCAACCCCTGCGCCAATCCAGCGGCGCAGAAGTACAATAGGCCAGCAGCACGGAAGAACTCGTCGACACGCCGCACCGTCAGGTCCTGCCACAGGCTCGGTCCGAGCGCCCAGACGATGTCATACCAGAGATAGCACAGGGCGGCCAAGGCGATCATCGCGTAGGGCCAGATGAGCAAGCCGCCGCGGAAGGCCCACGCGCGCAGCAAGAGCGGCATCACCAAGACGATGGCAACAGCGTCTCCGAGGTCCGAAAACAGATCTCCGAGCGCTCGCCGGGACCCATTCAGAGCTGCCTGGCCATCCGCCAGGATCGCCGGACCCGCCAGCACGGCCGCCAGCACCAGGCCGCCGAGAAATGCCGCCGTTCGAAGCGTTCGACTGCCGGCGGGCTCGAGCCCCGCTTTACGTGCGGCATTGAGAAGCAGGACGAATCCGATGGCATCGCAGGCATTCCCAGCCAAAACGAACGCCGCCCGGGCCCACAGCAGCCCGGGTGAAAGATCGCTCGACAGACTCACGTGTGACAGATCTTCGAAAAACAAATCCTTGATCAGCAGAAACACCGGCTCCAGGGCGAGAAAGCCCCAGGCCCAAAACAGGTACTCTCCCGGCTTGAATCGAGTGACGGCGAATAGCAGAAACACAAAAGACAACGCCTTGAGCACCAGCACCTGTACCTGGAGCCAGGAGACCACGGCCGACTCATCCGGAAGAAATGCCTGCAACAGCGCAAGCAATCCAGCGATGGCAAGCGGAAGCACTGCGAGCCCAAACCTCTTCAAGTGAATCCTCCCTGCGCTTTGCGAAGCGAGGTCTCTGTCAATCCTTGGGGGGCCGGGTGGCCGTTGGCAGAACAAACAAGTTGGCCTTGTCCGCCTTGAACTTGAGACCGGCGCGCTCCATCCCCACTTCCTCAATCGAGATCACATGGTAGATGGAAAGATGAATGCAAGAGGTTCGCTCCATCCTCTTTCGAAGGTTTTCTTCCTCCGGCTTAACCACCAACCCCTCGGTATCGAAAACGAAGTCCGAAAGCCGGATGAAAGAAAGCCCCAGCGGAGAGTCATCCACTCTCCGAGCCCGTAACACCACGGTTTTACCTTCGACTGGATCTCGGTAGGTGACAACAAAATAGGCTCGGGTCTTCTTTTCGCTCATGGTTCCTCTCGTGGCTAAACCCATATCAAAGACTACGGGAAAATCAAGGCTGCCGCCAATCCCACAGAACAACGGCAACAACGGGGACAGGCCCAGTTTTTTCAACGGGTTACAGCTGGCGCGAGGCCGCTGGCTTTTTCGGCCCCGGCCTCGCGCGCATGGGGCATTTTGGGCGCGAACGCGCTGGCTTCTTGCGGCCCAGCGTTCGCGCGCTTGGGAAAACATGGGAAAACATGGGGACAGGCCCAGTGTTTTCAAAGGGTTACAGCTGGCGCGAGGCCGCTGGCTTTTTCGGCCCCGGCCTCGCGCGCAAAGGGTTTATTTTGGCTAGAAAACATGGGAGAAACATGGGGGACAGGCCCGGGTCTTCCGGGTCTTCGGGGACAGGCCCGGGTTTTTCGGGTTGTTGGCTTTTTTGGGTTGATTTTTGTCGGGTTTGTCCGGATTTTTTCTCACGATGCAAAAATCCGGACAGATCGGGGAGGGGGTGTTTTTCAACTGTTTGTTTTTGTGCGACATTTTTTGTGGCACGAATATTGCTTTCTCCCCGGGCATGGCTAGACCTTCTCGAAAACAAGTTCTCGGCGACGGCCCGGCCGTCGTCCATCTCACTCACAGGTTCGTCAACGGCGAGTTTCTCCTGAGGGACTCGGCCATGAAGGCCTATCTCCGCTCTCTGCTGCTTGTCTTCAAGCAGGTCTTCGCAATCAAGATCTTTTCCTACTGCATCATGGACTCGCACTTTCACCTCATCCTCGGCTTCGATTCGACCGAGCAGCTCTCGGGCTTCGTCCACGCGGTGTGCTTTCGCCTGGCGCACAAAATCAACGAGACGTACGACCGCACCGGGCACGTGTTCGGCGACCGGGCCAAGACGCCGGCCATCCAGACCGGAAGACGCCTCATCGTCACCATGCGCTACATCGACCTGAACCCGGTGCGGGCGGGGATGGTGAGCGGGGCGCACAAGTACAATTTCAGCTCGTATCGGCACTATGCCTACGGCGAGCCGGACGAGCTCGTGGACGACGCGCCGGACTATCTCGGGCTGTCGAAGAACCCGGCGCGGCGGCGGATGGCGTATCGGGAGATGGTGACGGGGCTTGTGGGTGGCGGGCGGGAGCGGATGGGCGAGTTTACGAGCTGGTACTACATCGGCGAGCGGTGGTGGGTGGAGGAGAAGATGGTCGCGCAGGGGTTCTGGAAAAGAAAACGGCCGCCGGGATGACGGCGGTAGCCGGACTCGAAGAAAAAGCTTTGGCGGGCGGGCGGGGACGAGGGGGGGATCTGTTCGCGGGATGGAAAAATTCCGCAAGGCAGAACCTCACCTGCCTCGGATGATGAAGTTTCAGGCCCGAGAAAGACAACCGCGGGCTCTTGGGGGACTTGCCTTCGAAAAAATCGCCCGCCGTCGAGCGCAAAAACGGACACAAAAAATCGCGCTTTGAAAATTTCCCAAGAAAAACAAAAGAAAGGGGGCTGTCCCTGGGTTTTCCTGGGTTTTACGCCTGGACGGCGTCCGCGAGCTGCCACAGGGGAAGCCGCGCCGCCCAGGCCATGAAGCCGATCCCGAGGGCCGCCAGCAAGAACGCCGCCACGGAAGCTCTGGGGCTGTCCCCCCCCGGGGGTGGACGATACTCTTCTAGGGTTCGACATCTGTCACGCACCGAAAACCAATACCCGGATTTCGTTCGTCTGGCCGGGCGCGACTGCGGCGCGACGTTCTGAGATCTGGCAAGTCGCTGAAGAACGACCCTCCTCGGATGACGCGGTAGGCTTCGGCGGGAAACGGCTGAGCATTCAACGGATACGATGGATCGAGGAAAGAGTCGGCTGTCCACTCCCAGACATTTCCGGCCATGTCCAGCAGACCTTCGGGACTCTGGCCTTTGGGATAGCTTCCCACCGGCGCGGTGCCAGCAAAGCCGTCGTCATACCCAAACACCGCCATCACCGCGCTGGGAAAGACCTTGCGTCCCTTGTCGTCGGCAAGATTCGCTCGCGGCGGCGGGCCGATCTTGTCTTTCCCCCAAGGAAACTTCCGCCCGTCCGTACCACGGGCCGCGCGTTCCCATTCCTTCTCGGTCGGCAGCCGCCCTCCCCGGAAGCGACAGTACTCGGCCGCCATCGTCCATGAGAGGCAGTTGACTGGATGACGACCGCGATCGGGTTTGCCAAAGTTGCATGCCCACGACCACTGGGGTTGTTCGTGACCGCTGATGAACGGCAGGTCCATGCCCTCGGCCGAACACCGGCCGGCGTCCACACATTGACCATACTCATCGACCGTGACCTCGGTCCGGCCAATCCGATAGGCATCCAGCTTCTCTCGGTGCAGCTTCTCCTCGTCCGAACGGCAAGAGCGGTCGGCTCGACGATCGCAACCGAAGGCAAACTCGCCAGCCGGAATGGACACCACGTCGCTTCCGCTCGGGGACGCGAATACCACCAGAATCACAGTCTCCAAAACCCTGGTCATTGCGCAATCCTTTCCTCGATCCGAACGGAGTGTAATTCAACCCTCCCCGGTGTAAAGAGGCAGCGAAAATGCTTGCATCGGGCGGCATTGTGATTATCATGGCCGTCCGTCGTTCCTGAATGACGAGGAGAGACCATGCTCGAAGAAATCCGCAAACAGTCTCAGAGCACGCTCATCATCATCTTGTTCGGGTTCATCATCTTTGTGTTTGTTTTCTCCTTTGGCGCCGGTTCGCGTGGCTTCCGCGAGGGAGGTTGCGGCCGCACCGGCGTGGCTGCGCTTGTGAACGGCGAACCGGTCAGCGAGACCATCTTCTCCTTCTACTACAGCCAACACCTCAACTCGCTCCGCCGCCGCCTGGAGTCCGGCAAGGCACTCAAGCCGGATGAAAAGCTCCAACTCCGCCAGGAAGTGCTGCAATCCTTGGTGGATCAGGCCATCCTGCGCCAGGCCGCCTACCGTTCCGGCCTTTACGTGACCGATGAGGAGCGCAACGACTCCATCCGCAACATGCCGGCCTTCCAGGACGAGAAGAAACGCTTTTCCTTCAAGCTATACAGCCTCTTCGTGCAACGCTATCTCCAGACCACAACCGACGTGTTCGAGGAATTGCAGCGCGAGGAGATGCTGGCCCGGCGAATGGCCGAGGTCATCCAGGACACGACCCGGGTGTTGGACGACGAGATCGAGGCCGCTTACCGCTTGCGCGAGACCAAGGTCGACATCGAATACGTCAAGATCTCCGCCGCCAAGTTCGCCACCGACACCCCCGCTTCCGACGAGCAGGTGGCACAGTTCGTCAAGGAGCACCTGGAGGAGGTCAAGGCCGAGTACGAAGCGCGCTCCGAGACCTACCACAAGCCCAAACAGGTGCAGGTGGCCCATGTCTTTTTCGAGAAGCGCCAGGGCTATGATGAGGAGCAGATCCAAGAAAAGCGCGAGCAGGCCGAGATATCGTATGATGACCTGAAGAAGGGCGCCGATTTCGCCGCTCAGGCCAAGGAATATTCGGAAGACGACGCCACCCGCGAAAAGGGCGGCGAGCTTCCCCTGCTCACCCGCGAGCTGCTGGCCGCCCGCTGGGGAACCGCCGTGGCCGAGGCGGCCTTCGCCCTCGAAGAGGGCGCCCTCAGCCCGGTGATCGAGTCGGAGAAGGGCTTCCACGTGCTCAAGGCCCTCAAGGTCGTGCCCGCAGAGGATCACCCGCTCGAAGAAGTCCAGAACGATATCGCCCGCACGCTGCTGCGACACAGCGATGCCAACCAGAAGGCTCGCGCCGAGGCCGAGCGGATCCTGGCGGCGGTCAAGGCCGGCAAGAAGCTGGCCGAGGTCGTCCCCGCGGCCGAGGAGGGCAAAGAGGGAGCGCCGGACCGCCTGGTCAGCCGGCGCAGCGGATTTTTCTCGCGAATGATGCCCTTCGTCCCCGGAGTCGGAATGAACGACGACCTCGTGCGCCAGGCATTTGATCTTCCCCGCGACAAGCCCTTCTACGAGGCGGTATTTACCCTCGGCACCGTCGATGGCTTCGATGAATACCTGTTGTTCGGCGTGGCCGAGCGCAAGGATCCGGACATGGCTGCCTTCGCCGAAGCCAAGCCCGCCCTGGCCAAACAGATGCTGATGATGCGGCGTTATCAGCAGGTGGCCACATGGAGCGAGATCCAGCGCAGCCGCGCCCGCGTCGAAATCAACCAGGCGTTGCTCACAATCCACGAACAGAAAGGCAAGCGCGCCGTCGAGCCCATCCCGATGGATGATTTCTGAGCACGCTCCCCCCCAGCGGGCCCTGCCGCCAGGCCGCCCGCCTTCCGTCGCTGGTTATTCGCCGACGAACAGTTTGACCTTCTTGCCTGACTCCTCGAAGAAGCCGATCACGGGACGGCTGTCCACGGTGAAATCGGCATCCAGGAAGTACCCGCTGCCCTGGCTGTCGTCCACGATGTAGCGGGTCCAGGCGCCCTTTTCGCCGATCAGCATGCACAGCGTCCCCTTGCGCGGGTCGGCGCCGTGCATCTCCTGGTAGGCCAGCAGCACCCGACCCGTGGCATCGTTGGCGAGCGCCAAGTTGTAGGCATCGGGGACCAGCGGCTCGGCGATCCATGCGCCGGCCTGCTCGCGCGCCAGCATGAGCCGGTCCTTGAGCGCTTCGCGAAACACGACCCGGGGCGTCCCGTCCACGTCGAAGAACAGCGCGCTCGATTTTCCGGGGTTGTTCTCGCGGGCGATCACCTGTGTCTTCCAGGTGCCGTCTTCGTTTTGAAGGGCGAGCCGCAGCTCGCTGCTCATCCCGGACCAGTGCAAGTAGCTGGCCGCCAGACCGCTCGTCCTGCGCACAAAGGAAATCTGCACCTGTTCGCTCCCGTTGGCCTTGTCCACCCGCTCGTTGCCCCAGATGCCCTCCGGAGGTTCCGCCGGCGGCGCGGCCGGTTTTCCGCCGTCTCCACGCTTTATTTTGCGAGGCTCGAGCGGCGCCAATTGCACATCTCCGGGATCGTTGGGAACCCGCCAGGCGTGTTTGAGAAACCCGTCGCCGGAATAATACAACGCATGGAGCATACCCTTCTCATCGAGGAGCAGGCGCGCTCCCATGCCCGTCCCCGGGCCCCATTCGATCGGCTCGCGCTTCCAGATGTTGTTCTTGCGGTAGGCGTACATCAACGTCTGGGTCGCGTCGTTGGTGTAGGCGATGTGCGGATCGCCCTCCGCGGTCACTCGGATGGTGGCATAGAGACAGCGATGGCAGGTGCCATCGACGGTGTCCACCGCGAAGCCGGATGACGACTGGCGCACGTACTTGAGGCTTTTGGATTTGGCGTCGTAATAGACGAGATGGGCCTGATCCTGTTGGCCCATGTCCAGGTTGAGGTAGTAGCCCGCATCGCCGGAGTTATCCACGGTAAACAACTTTCCCTTGGCCTTGCCGCCTTCTTGCAGGGAAATGCTGGAGCGGCTGCACCCGACCATCAGCAGCGCGGCCAGAACGATCCAATTTTTCCAGTGTTCCATGTCCCGCTCTCCTTCATTCCGGTCTCGCACGCGAATGCCATAGCATAAAGACCCGGCCGTTGGCAAAGCCCTCCCCTCTCCCTCCTTCGTGGCCATGCGGCTTCTGCGGGTTGAGACGAATTCAACGTTTGAGCTTGACCTGGACGGACTGGACCTGGCCCGGGATGACCGAAACCTCGAGAGTCTCGTCTCGATGTCCCTGCGCCCGAATGACGAGCCGGTGCCGCTGGTCGCCGCAGACATTGCTCAGGATGGCCGGCGTCTTTCCCACGGGATTGTCATCCAGTAACACTTGGGCCCCGGACGGCTCCGACGTCACCCGGATCCAACCCCGTCCGGCCGCGCAGGGATCCATCGGCCGAAGCTTCATCGAGACCATCTGATGGGGCACCGCTCCGTCCACCACCACTCGTTGTTCGAAGACCTGGTATCCCGACAGCTCGAGCCTGACGTTCACCCCGACCCCCGGGACCAACCCATCGATTTGCATCGGTGTCACACCGCGCCGATTCCCGTCGATCGAAATGGCCGCGCCGGGAGGATCGGAAACGATTTCCAACACGACTCGATCCGGTGCTCCGGCATCGACCGGCACCGCGGCACGATTGCCGTCCCCGCCGTCATCGGAAGAGCCCGTCAACCGAGACGGAGGTTCCCACTCCGACCGATCGTCTGCATTTTCCGGCGGGCCACAGAAGAGCCTTCCTGAAAGATAAAAGAGCCCGATCGCCAGAATCATTCCCCCGCCTCCCAGCAAAGCCAGGCGCGCGGGAGTCGTCTCGGCCGCAGCCTCCAGCGCCCCGGGCGAACCCGGCAACGCTTTTTCAATCCCGGTCCGGCGCCGGGGATGGGGCGGCGTCACGGCCGCCCGCGCCGAACTCAGCGCTCTTGGTGGCGATGGTCCCGCAGAGGCCGGCGCCCGCGGAGGCTGAGCGACCGATGGCCGCGCGGGCTCGGAAACACTCTCCTCCGCAGCAGGTGCGGCCGGCCAGAACGCTTCCGCATCGACGAGGTCGTCCGAGGATGCCGCCACGGATCGGGGCGGCGGGCTGGGTGGCATCGGGCTTGCTGGAATCCTCGACGGAATTTTTCCGGTGGCTTTCACGGCCGGCTCTGCGTGTTCGCTCGCGCCCGCCCATCGCGCCAACTCGGACCGCCAGAGCCCTGACCGATCAGGGGGGACAGCCCGGCGCAGCGCCTCGGCCACTTCTCCGGCATGTGCCGGCCGCTCCGAGCGCTTTGTCGAAAGACAGCGGCGCAGGAGGGCGACCACGGGCGCCAGCGCCGGCTCGATATCCAACGCTTTCCGTTCGTTTCCCAGGATCGAAAAGAAAATCCGACCCAGCGCCTCGACATCGTCCGAACGGTCCCGAGACCTGGAGTCAAAGAATCGCGCCAGCGAGAAACCGCCGACCCACACCTTGCCGTTCGGCTCGATCCAGATCGCCTCGGGCGACAAACCGCCGTGGGCCACGCCGTTTCCCCGCCCGTTTTCGTCCCGGCAGGAATGAGCCGCCTCCAACGCGGAGGAGACCTGGATGGCCAGCGCGCCGGCCGCTCGCGGTCGGGTCGGATCCTTTGCCTGAGAACGGGCCACAAGTTCCGCAAGGCGCACGCCAGCCGGTTCCGGCTCGATAAAGAAAAAACCCCTGTCATCCGCGGCATAGTCGAGCGGCCGCAGGATCTGGGGATGCCGCAACCGGGCCAACAGGCGATGATCGGCGATGAAAGCCTCGAGCGCCGGTCTCGTCACCTTGTCCTTTTGTGGGCGGACCATGACCAACCGGGGAGCCTGGGATGACGCGCTCATGTCCGCCACGGGAGTGCGCTCGCAGCCTCCCTCGGTGCGGACCGGCCCGATCGCGCGGTATCGCTCACTCTTTCCGCTCACCCTGGTCACTTTCGAGCTCCGAAATGAGCTGGCGCTCCTCTTCCTCCGCACGGCGCCGCAAGGTCTCGAGCTCGCGGTTGCGCGTGCGCACGTGGTAGGCGGCGAACCCGAGGTCCACCGCCCAGGGGATGGCGATGAAAAACAACACCGCGACGCTGCCCGACCAGGCGAAGTAGGCCAGGCAGGTAGCGGAAAAGAGAATCAGCGGCAGCGCCACCCTCGCCCGCCCGGCGTACACATGACCGAGACCCAGGCCCGGGATCGCCGAAAGCAGCCAAGCGGGCCAGACCGGTTTCGGCTGCAGCGCGCTGCTGGGCACGTGGCGAGGCTGGCCGAACAGACCATCCTGGGTGCGAAAGAGAACGCTGCGGTCGCCGTTTTCCTCCTCGTCCTCTTCCTCCGCTTCGTTCTGCGCCATTTCGCTCGCGTGGCGGCGGCGTCTTTCGGCCGCCGCGGCCCGCGCCGCCTCCAGGGTGTTCTCGTCCAGCGCGGAAAAGCTCTCCGAGAAGAAAACCCGGGCGGCCTCCGAAAGGACCCTCGCGGCCTCCGCACGCCATTCGCGCGGGACCTCCAGGATGAGATTGCCGTCCTCGTCCCAACGGGTGCGATGGGGAACTTCCTTGTCGCGCAGAGCCGCGGGGTAGATTTCCGACTCCATCGGGTTTTGACACAGCCCGATGGGGCCGAAATCCAGGCCGTCGCCGCTCTCGGACTTCATCCCGGCACCCGAAACAAGACCGCCGCGCCGAAAACATGGAAGATCCGGTTTTCCAGATCGGCCACCCCAAAATGGACCCGGTACCCCGCATCGAGCCAGACGCCGTCGAAGGGCGTCGGGACCAGGGCCCCCACCCGAAGGCCCAGCGACATGGCCTGCCCGAAGTTGAGCCCGGGAAACCAGTGCAGGTTGAACGTGCCCCCGAGGTAGAGCGGGCCGAGCGTGCCCGCGCCTTCCACCCCCAGGGCATAGCAGACGCCCTCCGCAAGAAAGATGCTGCTCACCCCGAGCCCGAAGAATCCGCGCGCCAGGTTGAAACGAGTGTCGAACCCGATGGTGGCGCCATCGATCTGCGAACCGGTGGAGTAACCGGCGCGCGGACCGATGGTGAAATCTCCCGAAACCGGAACCTCCCACGGCCAGGCCCGCGCCGACGCCGCTGCAGCTCCGGACACCGGAGCGTCACTGGCCGGCTCGTCTCCCCGCACGGGAACGGAAAAGAGTAGACCCAGCATCATGATCCATCTTGGCACGGAACATCCTCCGGTCGGAGCCTCGGGGCTCTATAGCGCGCCTCGGGACGGCGGGTCAACGGAGATGAGCCGGCTGCGCACGCCGGGAGGTCGAAATCGCCGAGCGTCCGGATCCAGTCCGCCGCGAACACAGGTGACATCGCCCCGAGCCTGTGGTAAGGCAGGACGGGTCACGGATAGGGCAAACCAGAGGAGGAGTTCTTCCAATGCCCCCGCGCAGGTACTACTTCAAGGCCGTGGACGACAGCGTGCTCGGGCCCATCAGCCTCAACGTGGTGGCCGAGATGGTCATGGCCCAGAAGGTCAAGGCCAATACCCCGGTGTCTCTCGATGGAAAGGATTTTAGACCGATGAAGTCCTTTCCCGAGCTGGCCACCCTGCTCTCGGTGGATGCCACCGAAGAGCCCGAGCCCGTCCCAGAGGACATCCTGCAGGAAGAGCCCACCTACCAGGGCGAGATCACCGAAGTCAGCATCCCCAAGCTGCTGTACCACTTCTCGGCCTCGCGAACGACCGGGCGGTTGAATCTATCCGACCAGACCGTCGAAAAAGACCTGTATCTGATGAACGGCAAGATCGTGGCGGCCGAGAGCAATCTCCCCGCCGACCAGCTCGGCCCCTTTCTGGTCCGGCACGGCGTCATCAGCGAGGATCAGCTCGATGCCATCGCGCGAAAGCTCGATGGTCGCTTGGACCGCCTGTCCGACCATCTCATCCATAGCCGGACCCTTTCGCCGCACGATCTGTTCGAACATCTGCGCGGGCATTTGTTCGAGAAAGTGTACGAAGTCTTCCGCTGGCGGGTCGGACACTATGCCTTCTTCGAAGGACAGGAGTTCAAGGGTTCGCTGCTGCCGATCAACTTCAATCCCTGGGAAACCATCGCCGAAGGCGTGCGCCGCGGTTACGAGCTCGCAGAGCTGCGCGACCTGCTTCTTCCCTACGGCAACTACCTCATCGTCCCCGGTCCCAACACCTCGCTCCACCTCAACCAGCTCGGCCTGCTCCCGAGGGAACTGAAAGTATTCAAGCTGGCCCAGGGTCACCGCACGCTCAACGCCATCAACGAAGAGATGGGTTTCGGGGAAGAGAATCTGTTTGCCGTCCTGTCCATGGTCTACCTGGGCCTGGAACTGGAATTGCTGGCCCTGGGAGAAGAAATCCACGAGAGCAGCGCGGCGGAACTCGACGAGGGAATCGTCTGGGACCAGAATGCCGCCGCCCCGATGCCGGCCGGCGAGCCGAACGACGCCGCCGGCGGCCAGGTGCCTCTCCCCGGCACGCCCGTGAAAGCCGCGCCGGTCGTGAGCCGCGAGGAGCAGGAGCTGCTGGAGACGCTCAACAAGCTCAAGGAACAGGATTTCTTCGAGCGTCTTTCTTTGCCGCGCAACGCGTTGAGCAAGGACGTGAGCAAGGCGTTCCTGCAAGCGGCTCGCCGTTTCCATCCCGACCAGTTGGCGCCGGAGACGCCGGAGCGATTGCGCGAGCTCACCTCGGAGATCTTTGCCCTGCTCAACGAAGCCCAGCAGACGCTGGCCAACGACCAGCGCCGGGCGGCCTACCTGGAAGGGCTCGACGCCGGCGCCAAGGATGGCCAGGTGGACGTGGGCAACATCGTCCAGGCCGAGATGCTGTTTCAGAAGGGCGAACTTCTGGTCAACAACCGCAAGTTCGAAGAGGCGGTCAAGATCTTCGACGATGCCATCAAGCTCAACCCGGATGAGGGCGAGTTTCTCATCTTTCGCGGGTACGCGGCTTTTTTCGCCAAACCCGCGGCGGATCCGGCCTACAAGCAAAACTGCCTGGACAACATCAACCGGGGCCTCAAGATGCGCGACAACAACGTGGCCAACGGCTACCTGTTCCTCGGCCGCGTCCAGAAGGCCATGGGCGACGAGGAAGCGGCGCGGAAATCCTTCAAGAAGGCCCTGGCGCTGGAGCACAATCACATCGAGGCCCAGCGCGAGCTGAGGCTGATGAGCATGCGCGAGGAGAAGAAGGGCGGACTGTTCGGCAAGAAAAAATAACGGAGGGAGCCATGGACAAGTTTCAAAACAAGACACTGAGCGAACTGCTTCAGCTGGCCCGGGAGTGGGGTCTCAGCGGCTACTCCAAACTGAAGAAGAGCGAGCTGGTTCGGATGCTCACTCGCAAGGTGTCGCAACTTTCCAAGAAGCCTTCGCGGAAGGCGCCCGCGGCTCCACCCGCTCCCCGCAAGACGGCGCCCAAAGCGCCGGCACCTCGTCCACGCGCGGCGTCCGCCAAGACGGCGGCGCAAAAAGCCGCGACCCGCAAGACGGCCGCGGCGCACCACCAGGCGGCTGGCGCGGGCAAGCGCCTTCCCGAGGCCTACCAGGATGGGCGCATGACCCTCCTGACCCGGGATCCATTCTGGTTGTATTGCTACTGGGATCTGACCGACGAACAACAGGAGAAGCTCTGGAGCCAGGAGAATCCCTCCTTGCGCCTGGTCGAAGAGGGAGCCGGCGGCACGGCGGCGGCGCGAGAAGTGAAACGCATTCCGCTGGCCCGGGGTGCTCGCAGCTGGTACATCCAGGTGGATACGGCCGGACGGCCGTACCGCGCGGAGCTGGGTCATGATGGACCGGATGGCCAGTTCCAGCCGATCGCCTCCTCCAATCTCAGCACCCAGGCGCCGGCCACGGTTTCTCCGGATACCGGCGGAGAGTTCGCCGCGCCCGGCGGCGGTGCGGGGAAGGCCGGCCGCGCTGCTGTGGCCGCCGGCGCCTCTCCCTCCTCGGTCGAAGAAGAGCGGAAACGGGCTGACCGCTTGTTCGTGCTCTCCGCCGGCGCGCGGCGAGGGTTTGCCGGGTCTGGCGAAGCGCTGTCGGAGCTTGCGGAGCGGCTCCAACGCGGCCTGGCATCGGAGCAATTGCACTCCGGCGCACAGCAGCAGCCCGTCCCGGAACAGGCCGACTACTGGCTGGTGGTGGATGCCGAGGTCATCGTTTATGGGGCCACGGTGCCCGGCTCCAAGGTTTTCATCCAGGGGCGAGCGGTGGACGTGGATGGCGGGGGAAGATTCTGGGCCCGGTTCGCGCTGCCCGATGGCACGCTGTCCATCCCCATCACCGGCCGTTCTCCGGATGAACGTTTTCAGCGCCGGGCCCTGATCGAAGTGCGTCGCGCCACCGAGCCGCCCCGATAGCAGGCGTCTCCATGCCCGCTCGCGGCGCAGTTTCGTTTCTTCTGCACGCCCATTTGCCGTTTGTGCGCCATCCGGAGCACGAACACTTCCTGGAAGAAGACTGGCTGTTCGAGGCCATCACCGAGTGCTACCTGCCGCTGCTCGAGACGTTCGAGGAACTGTTGCAGCGCGGCGTGCGCTTTCGCCTCAACCTGGTGCTCACCCCGACCCTGCTCAGCATGCTATCGGATCCGCTGCTCTCGAAACGCTTCCGCCGCCATCTCGAAGGACTCATCGAACTCGCCGAACGCGAGGTTCGCCGCACGCGCGCGGACGCTTCCCTGCAACCGCTGGCGCGCATGTACCGCAATCGCTTCCGCGCCGCCGAGAAACGTTGGAGTGCCGGCCGCGGCGACCTGATCGGCGCCTTCGGCCAGCTCGAACAACAAGGATGCCTGGACATCTTCACCTCGGCCGCCACTCACGCGTTTCTGCCGCTGCTGTCACCCTGGCCCCAGGCGGTCCGGGCTCAGCTCCGATGCGCGGTGCGCACCCACCGTCGCCTCCTCGGGCGCAACCCCCGCGGGATCTGGCTTCCCGAGTGCGGCATGTACCACGGTCTGGACGCGCTGCTCAGGGAAAACGGCATCGAGGCGACCGTGATCGATGCCCACGGCCTGCTGCACGCCAGGCCGCGCCCCCGGTTCGGCGTCTACGCGCCCGCGGTGACACCCACCGGGCTCTGTCTGTTCGCGCGCGATCTGGAATCCTCCCGACAGGTCTGGAGCGCGCGCGAGGGCTACCCGGGCCACCCCGACTATCGCGACTTCTACCGCGATATCGGCTGGGATCTTCCCATTCGCCAGGTGCGCCGCTGGGTCCAACCCGACGGCTCCCGCAAGGCGACCGGCATCAAGTACCACCGCATCACCGGGCCCACGGCCCACAAAGAACTCTACCAACCGGGGTTGGCCGAGCGCCGGGCCCTCTTGCACGCGGCGCACTTCGTCGGCGAGCGGCGGCGGCAGATCGAAAGCCTGCATCCCCACCTCGAAGGCCGCACAGCGGTCATTGTCGCGCCTTTCGATGCGGAACTGTTCGGCCACTGGTGGCACGAGGGGCCGCTGTTTCTGGCCGAAGCGCTCCGACTGCTGGACGGGGACCCGGATCTGTACAGCGAAAGCATGCTCGGGTTGCTGCGCGACTCTCCTCCGCTCCAGGTGGTGACACCATTCCTGTCGAGTTGGGGACAGCACGGCTACTGCGGGGTATGGCTCGACTCGTCGAACGACTGGATCTACAACCACCTGCACCGGGCCACGGAACAGATGATCGCGCTCACCCGCGCCCACCCAACGGCCACGGGATGGATGCGCCGCGCCCTCAACCAGTGCGCCCGGGAAGTTCTGCTCGCACAAAGCAGCGACTTTCCCTTCATGATGAAGATGAACACGACGGTGGACTATGCAGTGCGGCGGGTGGAAGACCATCTTCTGGCCGCAAACGATCTCATCCAACAGATCGCGACCGGTCGCATCCGCCGCCGAGAACTCGCAGCCCTGGAACAGCGCAACAATTTGTTCCCCGATATCGACTATCGTGACTTTGCCATCTAGGAAAAAATCCGCAGTTCAAAGGTTCTGCACCGAAAAAACTTGCGAGGGCCTGTCCCCATTCTTTTCCCATTCTTTCTTTTGCAATATCAGCATGTTGCAGAAGGCACGGCTCCCGCGCACTGGTAGCTTGAGCCTACTTTCGGCTTTCGAGGAGTTTGAGAATGTCCGAAAGCTCACGCTCGATCTTCTTGAGAAAGCCGGTGTCGACTGAACTTGCCGCGGATTCGGAAGAATGCTCGGCCAGGCTCAACGAAAGCTGCGGCGAGGCGCCTCTCTCCTGTCCCCGGGCCAGGATCTTCTTGGCTCCGGCGATGGTATAGAGGTCTTCGTAAAGAAGCTTCTTGATGCGCAGCAAAATCTCCACGTCGCGTTTGCGGTACAGCCGCTGTTGCGACCGGGATTTCGTCGGACGCAGGATCGGAAATTCGCTTTCCCAGTAGCGCAGGACATACTGCTCCACGCCCACGATCTCGGCCACCTCGCCGATCTTGAAATAGATCTTGTCGGGCAGCGGATTGGGGCGTTCGTCCGCGCTCATGGGACTCTGCCACCTACCGGGTCGCGAGCTGTACCAGACGAGCGAAGGAATCCGGGTCGTGCAGTGCGATGTCGGCCAGCACCTTGCGATCCAGTTCGACCTTGGCGAGCCGCAAACCGTGGATCAGGCGGCTGTAGCTGGTGCCCAGTCTCTTCGCGGCGGCACCGATGCGAACGTTCCACAGGGAGCGGAAATCGCGCTTCTTGAGGCGGCGCCCTTCGTAGGCGAAGGCCTGAGCCCGGCGCAGCTTGTTGGCCGCAACGCGGTACACGTTTTTCTGGGTGGCGTAGAAGCCCTTCACGCGCCGAAATACTTTCTTGCGGCGCGCCCTTCGGGCCGGTGCATTGGTGGCACGGGGCATGGCGAACCTGCCTTTCTCAGAACGCGTACGGAATCAGTCTCTTGACCAGGCGCCGGTTGGCCGAGGCGACCTGAAGCGGCCGCCGCTTGTGGCGCTTGGTCTTGCGATCCTTGCTGGTCAGAATGTGGCGCATCTTGGCGCGCTTGGCCAGCACCTTGCCGCGCTTGGTCACCTTGAAGCGCTTGGCGGCGCCGCTGTTGCTCTTGAGTTTGGGCATCGCGTCCTCCTGTTTGCCGACCGGTCGGGGCCTTCTGGCACTTCGGCGCCGCGCCGGCAATATCATGTACCTCGGATCAGAACCGGGTTTCAACACCCTTTATCCTATGCCGGATCGATGTTTCCTTGTCCGGCGGCGCCTTTCGGCGACTCGCCGGCGGGGTTGTCCTCGCCGTCTCCGGCATCGCTATCTTCCTCCTCCTCATCATCATCGTCGTCGTCGAGGTCGTCTTCGGGCTCCTCGTCGTCGAGATCGTCTTCCTCCGGCTCGGGAGCGGCGGCCTTGCCCTTGTCGCCGGCGGCCATGCGCGCGGCGCGTTCCTGGGCGCGCTGCTTCTCCCGCTCCTCGTCCTTGGCCCTCTTGATCACCAGGGCCTTCGGGGACGGAGCCAGCACCATCTGCAGCAACCGTCCTTCCATCAGCGGCGCCGAACCCACCGTGGCCAGATCACCAGCGTCCTTGGTGATCCGTTCCAGCATCTCCATCCCCAGGTCCTTGTGGGCCATCTCCCGGCCGCGGAACCGAACCGTCACCTTGACCTTGTGCCCTTCCAGCAGAAAGCGGGTGATGTGCTTGAGCTTCACCTGATAGTCGTGGACTTCGGTTTTGGGACGAAGCTTGACTTCCTTCATGGTCTGGCCGGCCATGCGCTTTTTGGAGCCCTGCTGCTTTTTCTTGAGCTGGTACTTGTACCGGCCGTAGTCCATGATGCGACACACCGGCGGGCGCGAGGCGGCGGCCACCTCGACCAGGTCCAGCCCCTGTTCCTGGGCGACCCGGATGGCCTCGTCGGTGGACATGATCCCGAGCTGTTCTCCCTCGGCGCTGATGACCCGGACCTCCCGGGCCCGGATGCCTTCGTTGATCCGGGTCGAGTCCTGGTTCACCCGTCCCTTGGGTCGGCGATCGAAGTCGATGGCTACACCTCCTGGACACGAGGCCGCTCTGGCCCGGCGGCCTCCTGTTTGAGCAAGCGCACCGCCTCGGAAAGAGGCATCAAGCCGAGGTCTTTCCCGGCCCGGGTGCGCGGGGACACACCCTGCTGCTCGACCTCGCGCTGCCCGATGACCCACATGTAGGGCACCTTTTGCAACTGGGCCTCGCGAATCTTGAACGACAGCTTTTCGTTGCGCTCATCCAGCTCCGCCCGCAGGCCTTCGCGCTGCAGGCGACCCAGCACCTCGCGGGCGAAGGGGAGCTGGGCATCCGTCACCGGCAACACCGCGACCTGCACCGGCGCTATCCAGGCGGGGAGCGCCCCGGCATAATGCTCCAGCAGCACGCCGAAGAACCGCTCCATGGAGCCGAGCAGCGCCCGATGCACCATGAACGGCTGGGAGCGCCGATTGTCGCGGTCCACGTACTCGATCTCGAAACGCCGCGGATTGTTGAAGTCGATCTGCACCGTGGTGCACTGCCAGCTCCGCCCGAGGGAGTCGCGGATCTTGATGTCGATCTTGGGACCGTAGAACACGCCCTCGCCGGGATCGATCTGGTAGACGAGCTTCTCCTCCTCCAGCGCGCCCTTGAGCGCGGCAGTGGCCTTCTCCCAGTCCTTGAGCTCGCCCACGAACTTCTCCGGGCGGGTGCTGACGAAAATGTCGAACTCGGCAAAGCCGAACGAGCGCAGCAGGTAGAACGTGTGCGCGAGACACCGGCGCACCTCGGCGTCGAGCTGGTCCTCGCGGCAAAAGATGTGAGCGTCATCCTGGGTGAATCCGCGCACTCGCAGCAGGCCGTGCAGCACCCCCGAAGCCTCGTAGCGGTACACCGTGCCCAGCTCACAGAATCGCAGCGGCAGGTCGCGATAGCTGCGGAGCTTGCTCTTGTAGATCTCGATATGGAAGGGGCAGTTCATGGGCTTGAGGAAGAACGGATTGCCCTCGATCTCCATCGGCGAGTACATGTTCTGCCGGTAGAAGTCGAGGTGCCCACTCTTTTGCCACAGCTCCGCCCGTCCGATGTGCGGCGAGTACACCAGCGAATATCCGTAGTCGAAGTGAGATTGGCGCCAGAATTCCTCGATCAGCGCCCGCACCCGCGCCCCGCGAGGATGCCACAGCACCAGCCCTCCGCCCACGTTGGGGCTGAAGCTGAACAGATCGAGCTGCTTGCCCAGCACTCGGTGGTCGCGCTTTTTCGCTTCTTCCACCCGGGCCAGGTGCGCTTCCAGGGACTTCTTGTCCTCGAAGGCCGTGCCATAGATCCGCGCCAGCATGCGATTGCGCGAGTCGCCGCGCCAGTAGGCGCCCGCGACCGACAGCAGCTTGAAGGCCTTGATGTGGCCGGTCGAGGGTAGGTGCGGTCCGCGGCACAGGTCCACAAAATCGCCGTGCTGATACAGTGAAACCTTCTCGCCCTCGGGAATGGCATCCAGCAGCTCGAGCTTGTAGCTCTCGCCGGCCTCGGAGAACAGCCGCTGCGCCTCCTCGCGGCTCACCTCGCGCCGCAAAAAAGGCAGGTTGCTCTCGATCTCTCGCTGCATCTGCCGCGAGATGTTCTCGAGATCTTCCTCGGTGAAGCCGCGCTCGTGATCGAAATCGTAGTAGAAGCCGTTGACCCCGTCGTCCACCGCCGGCCCGATGGTGACCCTCACGGCGGGGAAGAGCTTCTTCACCGCCGCGGCCATGACGTGGGCCGCGGAATGCCGGATGACCTCGCGTCCCTCGGGGGTATCCGCGGTGACGATTTCGACGCTGGCGCCGTCGGGCAGCGCCGCGGAGAGGTCGGAGGGCCGGCCGTCGATCTTGGCGGCGACGGCCTTCTGCGCCAGCGACCGCGAGAGCTTCTTGGCCAGATCCAGCACGGTGGCACCGTGCTCCATGGCGATCGAACTGCCGTCCGGAAGTGTGATCTGAATCTGGCTCACGGCGTCTTCCTGCATACCGGGCACCCGCGGGGCGCCCGGCGGAATTGATGGTAGGCGCGGACGGTTTCGAACCGTCGACCTCTACCGTGTCAGGGTAGCGCTCTCCCCCTGAGCTACGCGCCTGAATGTCAAAGCGCCGCGCAGGGCATTTCGTCCCGGCGGCCTCCTGCATCCCGCAGAGCGCCTTCCATTAACAGCGATGGGCCGGAATGTCAAGCAGAATCGCCGAACAAGGCTCAACGGAACGACGCCGGATCCAATTTGTGCCGGCGCACCAGCTTGTAGAAGTTGACCCGGTTGATCCCGGCGATGGCGGCGGCGCGGGAAATGTTGCCGCGCGAGCGGCCCAGCACCTCGGCCAGATACTCCCGCTCGAAGCGAGCGAGCACCTCCTGGCGCCGGCTCTTGTAATCCGCGCCCGCCGCGACCGGCGCCTTCTTTTGCAGCGCCTCCACCAGGCGGACGGGCAGATCTTCCACGCCGATGGTATCCCGCCGGGCCATGATCACCGCCTGTTCGACGATGTTGCGGAGTTCCCGCACGTTGCCGGGGAAGTCGTGCCGCAACAGAAGCTCCATCGCCTCGTCGCTCATCGCCCTCACCGGACGCTCGTGCTCCTTGGCGAATTCGGAGAGGAAGGCCTTGACCATGCTGGGGATGGACTTGCGGTACTGGCGCAGCGGCGGCAGCCAGATGGGCACCACGTGCAGACGGTAATAGAGGTCCTCGCGGAAGAGCCCCTTCTGCATCATCTCCTCGAGGTTGCGGCTGGTGGCGGCGATGACCCGCACGTCCACCGCGCGCGCCTGCTCGTTGGAGCCGATCTTCTGGATCTCGCCGCTCTGAAGAACCCGCAGCAACTTCACCTGGAGCGGAAGCCCCAGATCGCCGATCTCGTCGAGGAAGATGGAGCCGGAGTGGGCCTTTTCGAACTCTCCCACCCGATCGTAACTCGCCCCGGTGAAGGCGCCCTTGACGTGTCCGAACAGCGTGGACTCGAGCAGCTCGTCGGGAATGGCCGCGGTGTTCACCACCACCAGCGGCCGGTCCTTGCGCTTGCTGTTGAAGTGGATGGCGTGGGCCAGGAGTTCCTTGCCGGTGCCGCTTTCGCCGCGCAAGATGACGGTGGCGTTGGTATTGGCGGCGCGCTCCACCCGACGCTCCACCTCCTCCCACTCCGGACTCAGGCCGCGGATGACCACGCCGCGCCGGCCGGGCAAGGCCCGCGTGGCCTCGAAGAGCTGGGCCCGGCGCACCAGGATGGTGACGTTGCGCGACAGGTCCTCCAGCGCCGCCTGGTCTTCCTGGCTGTAGGCGTTGGCGTGCGGGCTCTCCACCACGATGACTCCGATGCAGCGGTCCTGGAACGAGATGGGCACCGAGAGGTGGCTGCGGATGCCGGCAAACAGCGGGATGTAGTTGGGGTCGTTTTCGATGTTGTTGCTGAGGTAGGGCTTGTTGTTGTCCAGCACCCAGAAGACGATGCCGCTGGGCCGCCCGCGCTGGCGCCTGCGGAACTTCTCGGGCAGATCGAAGGCCAGATCGCCCATCACCGCCTGCGAGCTGGTCACCAGCTCGCCGGTCTTCTCGTCGGCCATCAGGATCACGCCGTTCGCGCTCCGGGTGCGGGCCAGGGCCAGTTGCAGGATCTTTCCGAGAAGCGTGTTGAGCTCGGCGACGTCCAGATCCTCCTGGCTCAGCATGCCGCGCCGGACATCCCACAAGGCCTGAATCTCCCGGCGGCGCGACTCGGCCAGGCTGGCGCTGGCCAGCACCGGACGGGTCTGCTCCAGGAATTCCTCGAAAAACGCCACCTCCCCCGCCCCGAAGGCCGCGGCCGAGGCCGATTCCAGCACCAGGGTGGCCGAGCCCCGCTCGCCCAGCGATAGCGGCGCGAGCAGTTGCACGCGGCAGCCTCGAAAGAAAATGTCATCCTCTTCCTCCCGGCGCTCGATCTTGCCAAGGTCCAGCAGTCTCGCCACCGGCGGCCGCGACAGGCTCAGCAGGTTCTCGCGATCCCTCAGGCGGCCGCCGCTGCGGGCCAGGATGTCCAGAGAGGCCTTCTCGAGATTGCCCTGCGCCACCAGACCCTCTTGCGCGCCGAGGGCCTCGCGTCCTCCGCGCAGCAGCACGTGCAGCACTCCCGCCACGTCCGTGCGCCGGGTGGCGTCCTTGAGCAGATCGAACAGCAGCGAGGTGCGCGCCGCCGGATCCGCGGGCAATCCGCCGGGGGGAACGGAGGAGTTTCGGCTCATGACTTTTCTCGCTCTTCCCCGTCCGCCTCGGGCCCGAAGAGCAGCGGCAGGGGCAAGACTTCCATTCCGCGCGGCGACGGAGGAAACGAAAGTCCCAGGATGCGACCCGCAACGCAATACACCACCCACGGATCGCCCAGCGACTCGTCGTCGATTCCGATTCCCACCACCGTGCCGTCTCCCAGGATCTTGATCTTGAGCGCCAGGTTGGCGGACGGGTTGGGACGGGCCGCCCGGCGGGCGCGTTCGCAGCCCAGCAGCGCGGGCCGCGCCTCGCGAAGGATCCTCTCCGCCTCACCCAGGTACTCCTCGTACTTTGCAAAACGCGCGCTCCCCGCCGGCACCGAGGGCCTGTGGAATTCCTGGCCGGCGAACGCTTCGCTCAAACGCGCGACGAAAGCGGCTCGCGCCTCCTCGGCTCGAGCGTCGCCGGCCTCCCGCAGCAGCAGCCAGGCCAAGAAGCTGCGTTCCGGTTCCGGGCGGGCCGGCGCCACCCGCTCCAAAAAGAACGAATCCAGCGTGCGCTGGAGCGGCCCGGAAAACAGGCTGGGCTCGTAGCCGGCGAAGGTCAGACTGATGTCGGGCCGGACCCCGCGCAGATCCGCCAGGGCCTGGTCGGCGCGGGTCTTCTGTCCCAATCGGTCCAGCGCGGCCGCCTTGAGAACCAAAAGATCCCATCGAGGCGGAGACCAGGTCTGTCCCGTGGCGATGGCATCCAGCGCGGCCTGCGGGTCGCCGAGGCGCAACCGCAGCACCGAGAGCATCAGCGCCGACTCGAGATCCGATGGATGGGCATCGAGTTCCCGGCGCAACACCTCCGCCAGCGCCGGCATGAGTTCCGGATCGTTCTGGTCGGCGCGCTCGGCAAGCAATCGCCGCACGATGTAGCCGTTCTCCCCCGCCGCGCGCACGAAGCGCTCGCGCGCGCCGGCGACGTTTCCGGCGCGCGCCAAGATGTGCCCCGCCAGGTAGTCGCACACGCCGGCGCCGGGCATGTGCGGCCGGGCCGAATCGATCCGGCGCAGCGCTTCCGTCTGGCGGCCGGATTCGAAATCGAGCAGCGCCTCGCTGAGCGCCAGCATGGCCTTGCCCTTCTGGGCCGGCGAAATCTCGCGGATGCGATCGGGATCGCGGCTGTAGCGGGCCACGATGTACGAAACCATCCGCTCCATGCGCTGGCGGGAGCTTCGCAGCAATTCCACCGCGGCCGCGAACTCGACCCAGGCGGCCAGCGGACGTCCGGCGACCTCGTACAATTGCCCCAGCCGATCGTGGGCCTCGAACTGTTCGGGGTGTTCCCGCAGGCTGGCGACCAGGGCTTTCTGCGCGGATTCGAGATCGCCAGCGTCCAACAGGCGCTCGCCCTCCTGGCGCAGCCGCTCGGCGCGGATCTGGTTTTCGCTGCGCGTGTCCTCTTTTTGCGAAACTTGCCGCAGCCGCTGCGGCTTGCAAGCAGTCGCCCCGAGGATCGCGAAGAGAAAGACGATCAGCGCCCGGCGAGAGTTGTTCATGGTCATGTCCGTCTCCTTCGGCGGACGAACAGCAAGATCCAGATCCACCCGAGGGCCACCGCGGTGGAGCCTCCGCAGGAGCAGCCGCCGGGATCGGGCCGATCGCCGCCATCGCCGGCGCGATATTCTCCCACCTTGGCGGGAAGCGCAACCGCTTCCGCGATCCGCTGCATATTTTCGGCGCCCAGCGTTCGCTCCGACTCCGGGCGCGCCCCGGCATGGCAGCCCACGTCCTCGGCCGGCGCGGCACATGGAATCCAGGCGCCGAGCAAAAGCCGCGTGTCATCGCCGGTGCCATCGGGCCGAACCAGCCACAGCGTCACTTCTCCCGCCTCGGCTGCCGCCAACCCCTCCGGTGGCGCGGCCCATTCCAGCACCACGGAGCCGCCATGGATTCTTTCCACCGGGGCCGGGCGACTTTTCCAGCGCGCGGAACCGGAGACGTAGCGCAGGCCTCCGGGCACTGCAGCTTCATCCAGAACGAGCCGCAACCGATACAGGGGCTTTACGAAAAGGTTTCTTACGCGGACGGTGGCGAAGAAAAACCTTCCCGCCGCGGCCCGCTCTTCTTCCAGATTCACTGACAGCGAAAGCGGCAGCGCGTCGAAGCGGCAATCCAGGGTCTCTCCCTCTCCGAGCCCGTACCGGGCCTCGGGGCGGGAAGTGGCCCGGCATTCATCGGACAAGAACTCCTCACAGCGGCCTTCGATGACACACACCATGTTCTCGTTGCACCGTCCCCGCGGAGTGCATTCGTCGCCGTCATCGCAGTCCGACCCCACCGGCGGACGGTTTTGCGGATCGGCTCCGCACACGCCGGCGCCGCACAGAAGGCATGCCCCGCAGGGCGTGTCGTCGGGCAACTCCGACCAGTCATCGGTGCGCCGGGCGCTGTCGCAGGTCAGGCAGTCATTGGCGGGGGGGCGAGCCCCGTCCGAGCGGCAGTTCCCTTCGATGAGGCAGAACCCGGCCCGCAGTTCGTAGACGCACTCTCCCAAGACGCCGTCGCAGCGGTCGGAGGTGCAGGCGAGACCGTCGTCGCAAACGATCGCGGATCCACGGCAGCTTCCATCCTGGCAGCGGTCGTTTTCGGTGCAGGCGTCGCCGTCGTCGCAGCTGGATGAGTTGTTCGCGTGCGTGCACCCGCTGGCCGGATTGCAGCCGTCGTCGGTGCAGACGTTGCCGTCGTCGCAGGAGCGGGCCGTCCCCGGCTGGCAGACGCCGGCGGCGCAGCGGTCGCCCTCGGTGCAGGCGTCGCCGTCGTCGCAGCTCGATGAGTTGTTCGCGTGCGTGCACCCGCTGGCCGGATTGCAGCCGTCGTCGGTGCAGACGTTGCCGTCGTCGCAGGAGCGGGCCGTCCCCGGCTGGCACGCGCCAGTCGGACCACACGCATCGTTTTCGGTGCAGGCGTCGCCGTCGTCGCAGGGATGGCCGTCGGCAACGGCGCCGCAGGTCTGGCTCACCGGGTCGCAACGCCCGTAGTCCAGGGAGCAATCGACAAACTGCCCACCGGTGCAGTCCACATCCTGCAGACACGCGGGAAAGATCAACACCGTTCCGAAATTGCCCGCGGCCCAGGCTCGATCGGAGGATTCCGCCGCCACACCGTAGAGGGCGTGGATGACGCCGGAGTCGTGCGAACTCCAGGTGGATGGATCGAGGTCGGCCCGGTCGGTGTGGATGATCACGCCGCCCACGCCCACCGCGAATCCGTGCCGCGGATCCGTGCGGGCCAACGCCACACCGTTCAGAGTAACCGAGACTCCAGAGACCTGCGATCGCCACTGGCCGGAGTTGTAGCGCAACACGTTGCCGTTGGTGCCCACCGCCAGGAATGATGTCGGCGAGGCCAGCACCAATGCATACAGGCCCACACCGGGTCCCGGCGTCATCCATGTCCAGGTTGAACCGTCGTATTCCATCGCGTTGCCGCCGGTGGGCTCGACGGAAAATCCCGAACTCGCGGTGACCAGGACGAGATCGTAGGCGTTCTCGTCGGCCATCACCGGTGTCCAGTTGACACCGCCGTCGTTCGAGTGAAGCACACGGTTGGAAGACGTGGCGCTGGCCACGCCGACGCTGGCGTTGAGAAAATACACCGAACGCAGGTTGAGCCCGCCGCTGTAGTTGGAGAGTTGCCAGTTTTTTCCGCCATCGACGGTGCGAACGATGACTCCTCCGTCCCCAACCGCCCAGCCGTGCAGACCGTCGGACAGAAAGTACACCTTCCACAGGTTGTTGCCCATCGCCGGATTGGAGTTCGGAGCATGCCAGTCCGCCGGCGTCCGGCCTCCGTTTTCTGTATAGAAAATGTCGCCGGTCAGCCCCACCACCCAACCGTGATCTCGGTCGGTAAAATAAATGCCGCGCAGATCGGGCGCGCCGGTCAGGGTGATGCTCTTCCAACTCGTCGGTTGCGCGAGGGCCCCGGGCGCGAGCAGCAGGCACGAAAGAAGAGCCAGCAACGTCCGGCCCGCGAGTCGAATCGCCTTCATAACATGCCCTCCAGCCGGATGAACAATCCCTTCGCGCCGCGCCTAAGATCCGAGAGCGGATCGGGCAGATCGGAGAAGCTGTAGCCGACCCCCAGGCGCACCCGATCTCCGGAGTCCGAGGACAGCAGGTAGAAGGCCTCCGCGGCCCCGCCCAGCGCAAATCCCCGTCCGGGAAGCGGCTCCGCGGCGGCGTCCGTGCCGAAGCCCTGGCGGGCCCTCGCCTCCGCCGAAACACCCAGACCGCGCCAGATCTCCGAGCTCACTCTCACCATCGAGAGCAGCGAGCCCTCCTCCAGATAGCGCCGGCCACCCAAAAGCTCCACCGGCTGCGACTCCCACACCGGCGCCAGCACCAGGCTGGGCTGAAAGAACCGGCTCGGCCGAAGGTGCATCGCCAGCGAGCCCAGCCACCAGATCTGCGCCCGCCGTCCCTCACGGGCGAGCTCGGGCCGGAGATCCCGTCCTCCCGACACCCGGGCCAGCAGGCTCAACCACGAGACGCTCTCGGGACGGAAGGCCAACCCGACCGAGGCCTCCAGCAGGCCGCCCATCGCTGTCAGATTCCCGCCGCCGGCGGGCTCGCCGAACGCCTCGCCGAACGCGGCCCGCGCCGATATCGCCCACCCGGGATTCGGCGAAAACCGACCCGCCAGCGAGAACAGGGTCTGGCGCAGCGATGAGAGCGAGGACGAAAACAATCCCTCGGGCGGCGGCGCGTGCTCGTCCAGGCGGTATTCCGCGGTGGCGCGCAGGACGAGGGCGCGGTCCTTCCACATGAGCGCGCCGAAGACGGCATTCCGCCGGCCTGGCGCGGTCGCCGAGGGCACGCCGCGGTCGGCAAAGGGCGCATCGGCCAGGTCCGCGCGCGCGGAGGGATCGGCCGGATGGGCGACCTCGCCGCGTTCCCAGAAGAAATCCGCGGCCAATCGATCGGAGACGGGCATGGCCAGACCCAGGCGCTCCGAGATCCCCTGGACCGAGCCCAAGCGGAAGGACTCGTTGGATCGGTAGAGCACGCCGCGGCCCACCGGTGCGCTCTGCCCGGAAGAAAGCGCCCGCGGCCCGCTGGCGCCCTCGTTCGAAAGAAAGTCCGCCCGCAAAAAGGTCCCGACGCCGTCCGTCTCCCGGCGAAGATTCAGCCGCACCAGGTTGCCAACCTCCGGTCCGAAACCGCCTTCGAGGCCGAGCCCCAATCCCGAAGGTCCCTCGACGTCCACTCCCGCCGTGGAGAGCGTGAGATCCCGGGCGGAGCTTCCCGTGCCCTCCTTCCAGAGGTTCTGCTGGTGGGCCGCGGTCAAGGAAAGCCACGGGAGCGCTCGATAGCGGGCCCGGAGGGCACCGAGCACACGCGTCCCCTCGCCTTCGCCGATCATACGCAGGGGCTCTCCATCCTGTCTCCGAAGGTCGAATCCGGCCTGGGCGGTGAGAGACAGGCTCCGAAGCCCGGTCCAGGATGCTCCCAGAGTCCCGAAAAGCCTCATGCCTCCCGCCATCTCTCCGCCCGTGGCACGCACAAAAACGCTCGCGCTTCGACCCAGCGCCACCCTGCCGTCCAGCCAAGCCAAAGTGGCATCCACATTCATCCAGCGCGCGCTGTCCGAGTATCCCGAGAGGAATCTCGAAAGTCCGGCCCGGCCCTGGAGCCATTCCGTGTTGACGTCGAGATCGAAAGCGAACGCTTCGCCCTGGTCCCGGCCCGAAGGCGCCGGTCGATGGAAACTCAGGCCGCCGTCGGTCGAGTACGCGGGTTCGCTCAAGACTCCTTCGCTCCGGCCATAGGAAACCCGCAGACGGGCCGACTTTCCGAAACTCGCAAAGACTTCTCCCGAGAGCAGGCGGTAAGAATCGGAATTCAGGTCGCCCTCGATCGAGGAGAGACCGAAGAACGCCCCACCCAGGCGGACGCCCTCCCCGACCCGGCCGTCGATGCCCGCTCGGCCGCCGGCCACGGATCGGGACGCAAGACGGGGAGCCACGTCCAGATACTCGTAGTCGGCGACCAAGACCGACCGGAGCGACCCGTGAGGATGGATGCGCAAGGCCTCGTCGCCCAGCGCGCCGCCGGGATCGAGCGGCACAGAAAGGATCACCCGGCCCGAATCCCAGTCGACCCAGTAGTCCCGGTTCAAAACAAGCTCGCGCGCTTCCAGCACGGCCCCGCTCGACCGGTCGCGCCGCTCGACGGCAAGCCTCAGGCTGCCCCGCGAAAGCCACCGGCGGGACAGAAAATACAGCGTGCTCCCTGTCGCCAAGAACTCATCATGCGCCGGGGCAGGCCTGAGCTGGCCCGGATCCGGTTCTGCCGGCGGCAGGGGTTGTTCGCCGCCGGGGACCGGAACTCCGTAGAATCCTTCCAGGGCGACATCGACGGGGCTGGACTCGAAAAACCATCCCACCGGATGGAGCTCGGCGAAGACGCCGAGCGAGAAGAGATGGACCGCCGCCGCGCCGCCGGGAGCGTCCTTGGCGATCTCGAACTGCCCCGCACCCAGGCTCGAAGCCTTCTGCGAAATCTCGAGATAGTACCTGGATCGGGAGGGGTTCCTGGCGAAAAACGAACCGCCATCTCCGAACTCGAAAAATCCATCTTCCAGGTCTGGCTGATGCGCCCGGCTCCAGGGACTGAAAACCGGCAGGGCGAGGTCGCCCAATGCCTCGATAAAAGATTTTCCTTCTATATCATAGGAATAGTAATTTCCTCCGAGAATCAGCTTGAAACCTTTCGGAAGGTTCGCCTCCAGCCAACCGTCGAGCTTTCCCCCGAAGCTCATGCTCCCGCTTCCTCCGTCCACCGCCGCCGCGAAGCTCCCCAGCACAAGTCCCGTAAAATAAGTCGACGAGACGTCGAAATCGAGGCGGCTCGAAAGAATCTCTCCGGTCAGCTCGACCGTCACCGCCCAACGATTCGGCCCCGGTTCGATCGGAACGAGCTTGCCCTCGCCGAGGCCATTGAAATTCTCGCCGGCCATCCGCAAGCGTACGTCTTCCAAGAGCCGGCAAGAAACCGCCGTCGAGGCCGCCCGCGGCATATTCGCCGAAGGCGCCCGGCAGGCGCCGACAGGTCTGGGTCGAGCCGGCACGATCAGGTCCCCGCCCTGGCGCCGCTGGAGCCAGACGAAGTCCAGCAGATACAACCACACCCTCTGCTCCGGGCACTGGAGAACGGCCAGGAAGCGGTTGGCTCCGGGACGAATGGCGAGCGTCTTTTCGACCGGAACGTCGCCCGCGCCCGGCAGCAGCTCGTCGCCGATCGCCAGCCGGCACCCGGCAGGGATCGCGGCGCTCCATCGGATGGAAACCGTGCCATCCTCGGCGGGAGCCAGACCGCTTCCTCTGGGCGCCAGATCTTTCGCGCCGAGCCCGGGCCCTTCGATGTCATCCAGCAACACCGGAAAGTCCGCCACCATGATGCTTCCCGGCGATACCGAAACGAACCGTCCCGTCGGAGCGGTTGCGCCAGCCGGCAGTGTGGCGGGGTCGAGCTTGAGCATCCGATCGCCAAAGACCTCGAACCCGGCCGGCACCGGATCGAAATGGTACCGGCCCCGTTCATCGGTCAGGGCAGCGCCGCCGGAGGAGTCCAGCACTCGCACGCCGGGCAGGGGTTCGTCCCCCGAGGAGAACCGGCCATCCCCATCCCGGTCCCAGAACACCCGTCCCATGATGGCAGCCTGTGCGGTCGGATCCAGCGGCGGCCCCGCCTGCGCCGAAAAGGGCAAGGCCCAGAAGACCACGATGGCCGCAAGGCGCCTCACGGAGAGCCTCCCGCTTGGAGGCGAACGACGGCGCTCACACCCGAGTCCGGTTCGGTGACCGATACGACGACCGTGGCGGCGTTCTCAGGATGGACGGCCGCCTGGAAGACTCCGGGCGGGTTCTCCTCCACCGGTCCGACCCGGCCGGATGACGTGGCGAACACCAGGCGCCGTCCGGCAACGGGCTCGCCCGCATCCCCGATCAGGCGCGCCCGCACGGTCCAGGCGCCCCCTCGCGAGGCCGGAGCGATCTTCTCGATCTGAATGTCCAGGGGATGCTCCGGGACGAGCCCGATGCGAGCCTCGACCTCGAGAGGTCCGGCCAGCGGGAGCTCATCGTCCAGATCGATCGGCAGCAGGCGAGCGTGTCCGCCGCTGGAAAGCACAAAGAACCGCTGCGCAATGTTGGGCGTTTGCGCCTCGAGGCGACAGGGAAAAAGACCATTGCGTTCGATGCCGGACAGGCGAAAGCGAATCCGGCCGAAGCGATCGGAGGTCGACACCGCCTCGCCGCATCCGGACAGCGATACTGTCTGACCGGGAGCCGACAGACCACTGCCATCCACGACCGCGGCTTCGATCGTGTACCCCCCGGGCCCTGCCTGCAAGGACGCAGGAGTGATCGAGATGGCGGCCGGCTCGCTTCCGGTGCGGTCCTGGATCTGAGCCTTGGCCTCCAGCCACCAGCGCTCGGGGTTCTGGGGCACCACGACCTCCGAAAGGTACCGTCCCAGCGTCTCCTCCCGCTGGCCGATCACGTTTCCCGGCCGGACCGAGAGGCGAACCTGGAGGTTGGGCACCGGGTTTCCGCGCGCATCGGTGACCGCGACGGCGATCGGGGTTTTGGAGCGGCCGTCGGCCGGGATGCTCTCGGGAGCCTGGATGACAGCCCTGGCGGCGGTCCCGGGCAAAAGCGCAATCTCCACCGTGGCCCGGCTCTCGGAGCCGCCCTTGGGAAAGGTGACTTCGATGCTGTCGACGCCCTCTCCGACTTCGGAGGGGGCGGTGTAGTAGGCCTCCCACAATCCCCGCCCCTCCGGACGAAGGTCGCCAATGACGCCGCGCCGGGCGCGGATGCGGACTTCGCCCAGGTCGGCGGCGCGTCCCACGGGATCGATGGTGGTGACCAGCAGGCGGGAGCGGGCACGGCCGTTGGCTGGCAGCACCCTCGGAAAGGCCCAGATGCCGAGCTGGTTGGTCGGCGGCAGAAAGAGGTTCACCTCGGCCACCTTCCGGTTGCCGACCCGGTCGATGGATGTGGCTTTCCCTCGGCCGTACCCCGGCGGAACCAATATGGGAATGGTGAAATTGCCCTTGGCGTCGGCGGTCACCGGTCCAAAGGTCTTTTCGCCCACCCGCATCTCCATGCGCACCCCGGGCGTCGTCCGGCCGGGCAGGTTCAGGCGTCCGGCGATGGGGATGGCGAGCCGGGCCGCGGCCACGCGGTCGAGCCGGGCATGGGCCGGGTTGGCGGCGGTGATGATGGCCACTTGCGGAAATGGCTGTTTGGGAGCCTCGAAGCGAAGGCGATAGCGACCCTGGCCGAGGTCCTCCACCGGCGAGAGTCGGCCCACGCTGGCGGTCACGATCGGAGAGACTCCCGAAAGGGGCGCCCCGCGGGAGTCGAGTACCACGATGGAAATCTCTGCCTCGCGGTCCTCCTCGGCCACCAGCTCCGTGGGCCGGGCGGAGATCTCCAGGCTCCCGCAGGGGTGCCGGCAGAGCTGCGCGCGATGGCTTCCGCGGATCGCCGCCGTCCGGTCCGGCCCCGTCCACTCTCCCTCGAACAGAGCCTCGGCGCTGTGCTCGACCAGCGGCGGGCGGAAGAACGCGCGCCAGAGCCCCCCGCCCAGATCCTCGGGCGCCGAAAAACTTCCCCGGTCGGATCGCAACCGCAGCGTTCCCCCCGATGCGTCTCCCGGCACCAACGCGTAGACGGCGACCTCGGGACCGCCATCGCCGGGCAGGCATCCCTCGGGCGTCAGGAAAAACATCTCGCCCGCGCGCGCCGGGCAGGCCAGGAGGAGCCCCAGCAGAATCCCCAACCGAAGGCGGCGCGAAACCATGGCGCACCCTCTTGGAGAAGGCGGACCAGGTCTATACTCGACGTTCAGGCCTTGCCGACGACGAGCCCGCACTCGGGACACTCCTCGGCATCCTCGGGGACGGCGTGCCCGCACGCCGGGCACTTCTCCACGGCAAATTCCTCCGGAGCGGTGAGGCCCTCGTTCGCCAGCATCTCGCGAAAGCGGCCGGAGAGCACCTGGACGGCCCTGTCGAGCTGCTCCTTGGCCACAACCAGAAGCATGCGCTTGGGGTGGCCGGGCTCGGGAACGTAGCTTTGATCCTCGGTCATCAGGGCGGCCACCCGGTTCTGGCGCAAAAGATCCTGCGCTTCCAGCACCACGTCGGAGAGCCCCCTCGTGACCGCCACCAGCTCCTTGCCCTCGAGGTAGGCGGCGACGTCCTCGCCGCTCATGCGATCCTCTGGCGCGAGCGACGGGACCAGGTCCACCTCGCAGGAATTGCAGCGGGTGAATCCCTCGCGGTACTCGGCCTGGCACACGGGGCAAAAGGGCATGCGGGGCTCCTTGGATGAGCGGTTACGGCATGGGCTCGACGACCATCTCGTCGCGCTGGGCGACGTAGGTCATCTTCCAGCGCCGGCCGTCGGCGCCGCGAAACTCGGCGAACCGCCCGAACGAGGTCTTGGCCTCGGTGATGAGGAACTTGAGAAAGTCCTTGCGCTCCTCTTTGATCTGCCGAAGTGCCTGCAAGCCGTCGGGATCGCCGGTGAGGTTCATGGCGCGCTCCGAAAAGTCTCGAAGAATCATAGCGCGCTGAAAAATCCGAGGTCAACCGGAATTATGGCAGGGGTGATGTATCCGAGTTTGTGTCAGGCAAGGAAAGGGGATACCCCTTCGGTTTGAGACAACCTCAAAAGGAGGTACCCCCAAATGCCGAAATTGGCATTCGCCAGGAATCTCGCTCAAGC
>Ga0101944_10000759_pt1 | contig 85820 bp, 80 predicted proteins | sample DewCreD2012metaG_FD_75245 | JGI IMG/M metagenome (GOLD analysis project Ga0101944, IMG submission 75245) | Hot spring sediment bacterial and archeal communities from British Columbia, Canada, to study Microbial Dark Matter (Phase II) - Dewar... ... | reverse complement strand
GGGCCCGCGGCGCGGGCGCGGCGCTCGGAGTGGGGGCAAGGACGGGGGGGCGTCATGGGCGGGGGCCCCCCGCCCCGGGGCTTTTGCCGCCGGGCGGGGGGGAGGCTCAGCGGATGAAGTCGGGGCGGAGAAAGGCGGGGTCCGGGTAGGTGTAGAAGCCCTTGCCGCTCTTCACCCCGAGCTCCCCGCGGGCGATCATCTCCTTCAAGGCCTGGGGCGGGTGGTCCTTGGGGTCCCTGGACTCGTTGTAATAGACCATCTCGATGTCCCAGATCACGTCCAGGCCCACCTTGTCCATGAGGGCGAAGGGGCCCTCCTTCATGCCGGTGAAGATCATCCAGGCGCGGTCGATGTCCTGGAAGTCGACGTAGCCGTTGCCCCACATGAAGAGCACCTCGCGCTTGACGGCGCGCCAGACGCGGTTGAAGCAGAAGCCGAGCAGCTCCTTGTTCACCGTGAGGGGGACGAAGCCGATCGAGCGCACCCAGGCGATCCCGGTCTCGAGCACCTCGGGCAGGGTGCGGCTCCCGCCCATCACGTCCACCATGGTGACGCCCTGCATGGGGAAGTAGAAGTGGATGTTGAGCACCCGCTCGGGCCGGCCGCTTTCGCCCTCCAGGCGCGAGACGGGGATCGAGGAGCTGTTCGTGGCGAGGATCGCCCCCGGCGGGGCCTTGGCCGCGATCTCGCGCCAGACTTCTTTTTTGAGCTCGAGGTTCTCGGGCACGGCCTCGAGCACCAGCTCGGCCCGGGCCACCGCCTTGTCGAGATCGCGCAGGTGGCGCACCTTGCGCGCGCACTCCTCCCAGCGGTTCCAGGGGATGAGCGGCTTGACCTTCTTCGCCTTGAGGTCCGCGCGGAGCTTTTCGAAGGTCTGCCGGAAGGCGCCCGGGCGGGGGTCATAGACCGCGACCTCGTAGCCCGCGCGGGCGGCGATCATGGCGATCTGGGTTCCCTGGATGCCGGTGCCCACGACGGCGAAGCGTTTGAGCGGGAGCGGGGTCGACGATTTCTTCGGCATGGGTTCCTCCCCGGCGGTTGGAAGCGGGGAGCCCCGCGCGGGGCGGGGCTCCCCGGGAACGCGGTTGCCCTTGAACACGGGCCTACCCGAGCACCGAGGGCCCGAAGAACCGGGCCGGCGCCCAGAGGATGATCTCCGGGATGAAGATGCACAGGATCAGCCCGACCCACTGCAGGATGACGAAGGGGATGATCCCCTTGTAGATGTGGTAGATCGTGATCTCGGGCGGCGCAATGCCTTTCAGGTAGAAGATCGAATAGCCGAAGGGCGGGGTCAGGAACGCCATCTGCAGGTTCACGCAGATGAGGGTCGCAAACCACAGGCCGTTGAAGCCGAGCTCCTGGGAGACCGGGGTGAAGATCGGGATCACGATGAGGAGAATCCCCAGCCAGTCGAGAAAGCAGCCCAGGAAAAAAACGATCGCCATCATGACGAAGAGCAGCGCGATCGGGGGAAGATTCAGGCCGAGCATGAAGTTGCTGATCGCATCGCCTCCGCCCAGGCCCATGAAGACCGCCTGGAAGGCGTTTCCGCCGAGAAAGAGGGTCATGATCATCGAGGTCGTGATCGTGGTCGACCAGCAGGCGTCCTTCATCATCTTCCAGGAGAACTTCCCGTAGCCGATGGTCATGATCACGGCCCCGAGCACCCCCATGCCGGCCGCCTCGGTCGGGGTGGCGATCCCGGCGACGATGCTGCCGAGCACGATCAGGACGAGGATGATCGGCGGGACGATCGATTTGGCGAACATCGCCGCCTTCTCGGCCCCGCCGTGCGCGCCGCTCGTCTCGGCAGGGCCGTACTCGGGCTTGATCAGGCAGAGGACGACGATGTAGGCGATGTAGAGCGCGGAGAGGAGAAACCCCGGGCCGAAGGCCGCGGCGTAGAGCCAGCCGACCGAGATCTGGCTCAAGCTGCCGTAGACGACGAGCATGATGCTCGGCGGGATCAGGATGCCGAGCGTCCCGCCGGCCGTGATGCAGCCGGCGATCAGCGGGATGTTGTAGCCCGCACGCATGAGCGCTGGGATGGCGAGCAGCCCGATCGAAACCACGGTTGCGCCGACGACGCCCGCGGTCGCCGAGAAGATGGTGCAGGCGATGATGACCGCGATCCCCAGGCCGCCGCGCAGCCGTCCCATGACGATGTGCATGGTCTCGAAGAGCCGCTCGGCGATCCCCGAGGCATCCAGCACCTGGGCCATCATGATGAAGAGCGGCACCGCGACCAGCACGTACTCCTCCATCACGCCGTAGGCGCGGTTGGCGAGCAGGGCGAGCACCGCGTCGATCGAGCCCCCCCAGCCGATGACCCCGAAGACGACGGCCAGCAGGCCCAGGGTGAAGGCGAGCGGGTGGCCGAGGAGAAGCCCCACGAAGAGCGTGAAGAACATGACGACGGCGAGGGTTTCCGGGCTCATGGCTTCTCCCCCTTCAGCTGGTACCACTCTTTCACGAAGTTCGCGAACCCCTGGACGAAGAGCAGAAAGAGCGAGACCGGGATCACGGTCTTGTAGGGGAAAAGCGGCGGTTTCCAGGCGCTCCAGCTGTGCTCCCAGTTGGCCCAGGACTTGGCCGCGTAGGCGGTGCCGGCCCAGAGCAGGGCTCCCACGAAGGGCACGAAGACGAGCCAGTGGGTGATCAGCCGCAGGACGAGCTGCGCCTTGGGCGGCAGCTGGAGCGTGATCACGTCGATGCGCACGTGCCGGTCGAGGCTGTGCGTCGCCGCCATGGCCATCATGTAATTGAAGCCGTAGAGGTAGATCGTCACCTCGAAGGCCCACACCGTCGGCATGTTGAAGAGCTTGCGCATGAAGACTTCGTAGCAGACGACGAGAAAGAGCGGGATCATCGCGTAGGAGGTGATCCGGCCGACGAAGAGGTTGAAGGCGTCTACGGCGCGGACGAAGGATTTGAGCATGGGGGGTTCCTTTTCTGCCGGTGTTCCGGAAGCGCCCGTCCCGCGGCGGGCGCCCGCCGCGGGACGGGGAAAAACGGCTACTGGAGCAGCCTTCCTTTCAGGACCTCTTCCTTCGGCCACGGGGCGACCCGGCCGCGCAGGTCACGCCACTTGGCATACTCCAGCTTGAACTCCTCCTGCGAGTCGAGGACCTTCTTCACGTCCGGGTTCTTCGACGCCAGCTCGTCCAGGTAGGCGAAGGAGACCTTGGCGAACTCGACGATCGCGGCGTCGTCCATCTTCACGAACTCGGTGGACTTCTCCATGATCCTGAGCGCCTCGATGTTCAGGTTCTCCTGCCAGGCCCAGGCCCAGAGCTGGGTCTCCTTGGCCGCGGTCTCGACGATGATCTGCAGGTCCTCGGGCAGCTCGTCCCACTTCTTCTTGTTGAAGACGACGTCGAACTGGCAGGAGGGCTGATGGACGCCGGGCTCGATCACGTACTTGGTGATTTCGTGGAAGCCGGAGGGGATGTTCGCGGCCGGGGTGCTGAACTCGCAGGCGTCGATGACGCCGCGCTCGAGGGCGAGATAGATCTCCGGGCCGGGAAGCGGGGTGACCGAGACGCCCATGCGGGTGAGGATGTCCATGTACCAGCCGACCGTGCGCACCTTCATGCCCTTGAAGTCGTCGAGCTTGGTCGCTTTCTTGTTGGAATGCAGCCCGAGCTCCTGGCCGACGTTGCCGCAGAAGAAGGGCACCATCCCGAAGCGGCCGTAGAGCTCGTCGAACATCTCCTTTCCGCCGCGCTCGTAGTACCAGATGTTGTAGCCCTCGGTGTCCAGACCGAAGGGCACGGAGGCGAAGGCGACGAAGGCCTCGTTTTTCCCCTTCCAGTAGCCGGGCCAGGAGTGGAAGGCATCGAGCGTCCCCTTGGAGGTCGCCTCGAAGATCTCCATCGCCGGGACGATCGCGCCGGTCGGGAAGACCTTGATGTTCAGGCGCCCGCCGGAGCAGCCACGGACCGTGTCGGCGAAGTGCATCGCCATGTCGTGGAAGTTCAAGCCGCCCCAGGGGTCGCTCATGCGCCAGTTGAAGGTCTTGTTGGAGGTTTCGAACTTCTTGTTCGCCCATTCCTTGATGCGCTTGTCCTCGCCGAACTTCTCGATCTTCTTCTTCTGCTGGGCGAGGCTGTCCCCGGGAAGGGCCGCGATCAGGGCCGCGGCGGCGAAGACAACGAGCAACGCGACGGCAAGTCTCTTCATCTCCTCTATCCTCCCATAACGGTTGGGGTTCGGCTGGGTCGGTTTCAGGCTGCGGGGCTTTCCGCTCGCGGTGGCGACCACCTCCTTTCGTGCCGGGGGTGCGGCGGCCGCCGAAGCGGCCGCACGCGGTTCAGAAGTTGAGCGACTCCGGCCGCTTGAGCAGAAAATAGCCGTCGGCCGGGGTCCGGGCGACGATGCCGGCCTGCACCAGGGCGGCGACCGCCTTGGGCCGGAAGTCGCGCAGACCGATGCGGAAAAACTGGGTCCTGGCGTAGGGCAGCGCGACCGCCGAGTCGGCGCTGTAGGCCTTGCGGCGATCGAGATCGGCGACCACCCAGCGCGCCGCGCGCCGGATGCGCCAGCCCACGACCATCTGCGTGAGCACGTAGACCGCAACCAGCAGAAGAAGACCGAGAATGATCTGTACCGTTTCGGGCATGCCTTGTTTCCTGAATGGGGTTCAGCCCCCGAGGGGCCGTTTGTTGCCGCGGGAACCCCCATTTAGGCGTTCCTTGTTCAGTAAGTCAAGACGACCCCGCCGTCGAAGAGCAGGTCCCCGCCCACCAGGAAGCGGGCATGGTGCGAAAAGCCGAACACGAAGAGGTTGGCGACCTCGATCGGGTTCATCATCTCCTTGATGCGCGATTTGCCGAGCATCACCTCGCGGACCACCTCCTCGGGGCTGATGCCGCGCTGGGCGGCCTGGGCCGGGATCTGGTTCAGGGCGAGCGGGGTCTTGATGAACCCCGTGCTCACGGTGAAGGAGCGGATCTTCCCGTCGCCCTCGGCCGAAATGGACTGGGCGAGCGCGCGCAGGCCGAACTTGGTGATGTTGTAGACGGGCTTGTTTTTGGTGCAGATGTGGGCGTGGATCGAGGCCATGTGGCCGATCACGCCCGTCCCGCCGGGGCTCCGTCGCATGTGCGGGATGGTGAGCTTGGAGAGGAGAAAGGGGGCGCGCAACATGAGGCGCTGCATCCGGTCGTAGATCTCCATGGGGAAGTGTTCGATCGCGTCGATGTGCTGGATGCCCGCGATGTTGGCGAGGAACTTGATCGACCCGAGGCGCGCGGCGTCGGCGACGCAGCGTTCGACCTCCTCGTCGTTGCCGAGGTCGCAGCGCATGAAGATCATCTGCCCGCCCAGGTCGCGGGCCATCTTCTGGGTCTTCTTCCCCTCCTTCTCGTTGATGTCGAGCCCGACGGTCATGAGCTGGTTCGCCGCCGCGGCGATCGCCGTCGCCCGCCCGATGCCGGTTCCGGCGCCGGTGACGATGCAGACGTTCTGGACGCAGAAGGCCTCGTCCTTGAGGATCAGGATCTGCTCGCGGGTGATTTCGGGCTCGCGGATTTCCATGGGGCAGCGGTCCTTTCCGTGTTCGCGGGCTCCGGGCGTAGGGCGCCCCCGGATGCCGAATTTCCCCACCGTCGGTCAGGGTGGCGGCGCCCGCAACCGGCCGTCGGCGTGAGGGCCTGGAGGCGTCCGACTCTTGACCTTAAAGAAACTTCTGAAGGAATGATTGAACGCTGAAATCTCATTCAGCATCAAGCAAAACATGCGCCAGCGGCTCAGGAAATCCGCAACAAGGGCTGAGGCTCCTCTTTTTTTGATATAGATTTCAGATCATTGTTCCCGAACCCGGGCCTCTCCCCGCCGCCGTTTCGGACCCTTCCGCCCGGTGCGAGATGAATCCAAAAAGATACATGTAGAAATTATGAAGCATTCATGGGGGCAAAGGGTGCGCATCACCGCGGCAAAAATTGAGTTTGTCTTATGATGAAAATAGGTTAAAATTCAGCATGCGCCTTGTCCGAAGGGTCATGAAGGCCAAATAAGTTTCTTTTTGGATACATTTTCCAGGGTTCATCCCGCCTGACCATTTGTGCCGTGGCGGGGGCGGGAAGGCCTGGTGCGCGATAATATTCAATTTTTCAAGTGAGTTGCTAAGTGATTTGGGCCGTGGCCCAGGCGTGGGCCGTTTCCTTGGCGAAAACCCGGTGCCGGGTGGCCGATGTGACACAAGATTATGATTTCATTGTGCATAACGATTGAACATCGTGGCATGTTTATTGCTCTGGAATAGGGACCGAACGCTTCGCTGCGCCAAGGCCCCATCAACCGCGGAGGGAAAGACGATGAAGGTTCTCGATCAGGGAATCAACCCCATTTTCACGGACCCGGACCCGGACAAGGCGCGGGAGTTCTTCCGCAAGAAGCCCCGGGCGATGGTCGACAAGCGCATGACCGAAAAGGAGGCCGTCGCGAAGTTCATCCCCGACGGCTGTTATCTCGGCATCGGCGGCTTCGGGGCCAACAGGATCCCCACCGCCGTGATCCACGAGATCCTGCGGGCCCGGCGGAAAAACCTGGGCTTCCTGGGACACACCTCGACGCACGACTTCCAGCTCCTCTGCGCGGGAAAATGCTTCAACCGGCTCGATGCGGCCTACATCGTCGGCCTCGAAGCCCGCGGGCTTTCGCCCAACGCGCGGCGCTACATGGAATCCGGCGAGGTGAAGGTCTGCGAGTGGACGAACTACGCGCTCGCCGCCCGCCTGCGGGCCGCCGCCGAGGGCGTCTCCTTCGCCATCGTGCGCTCGATGCTCGGCACCGACACACTCAAGATGTCCGCCGCCAAGGTGATCGAGTGCCCCTTCACGGGCAAGAAATTCGCGGCGGTGCCGGCTCTGTGGCCGGACGTGGCCGTAATCCACGTGCACGAGGCCGACATGTACGGCAACGCCGTCTTCCGCGGCATCTCGATCGCCGACCTGGAGCTTGCGCGCGCGGCCAAGCACGTGATCGTCACCGCCGAGCGGCTGGTCAACAACTTCACCATCCGCAACAACCCCACGGCGACCTCGATTCCCTTCTACCTCGTGGACGCTGTGGTGGAGGTCCCCTACGGCAGCTACCCGGGCAACATGCCCTACCTCTATTTTTCCGACGAGGAGCACCTCGCCGCCTGGATGAAGGCCGAAAAGGACCCCAAGGAGTTCGAAGCATTTCTCGACCACTACATCTACGGCGTCTCCTGCTTCGAGGAATACCTCGACCGCTGCGGCGGGCTGAAAAAGCTCAAGGAGCTGCAGAAACTCGAGACCCTGGTCGAGAAGTGAGCCCGGGGCGTACCCCTCAACCCCTCCCGCGGCGTTCTCTTCCGCGGAACCCTCTGCAAGGAGCAGCGGCGATGAGCAGCCCATACAACATGATGGAAATGATGATCTGTATCGCTTCGCGCTTTCTCGAAGACGGCAAGACCGTGGCGGTCGGGACCGGGGCCCCCTGCGCGGCGGCGATGCTCGCCCAGAAGCTGCACTCCCCGAACCTCATCATCCTCTTCGAGGCCGGCGGGGTGGCCCCGCTGCTGCCGCAGATGCCGATCTCGGTCGGCGACTCGCGCACCTTCTTCCGCGCGGTCATGGCGGCCGGCATGAACGAGATGATGACCACCTGCTGCCGCGGCCAGGTCGACTATGCCTTTCTCGGCGGGGCCCAGATCGACAAGTACGGCAACATCAACTCCACGGTCGTCGGCGACTACTACAAGCCCAAGGTCCGCTTCCCGGGAAGCGGCGGGGCGAACGATTTCGCCTCCTTCTGCTGGCGGACGATGATCATGACGGTCCACAGCAAGGCGCGCTTCGTGGAGAAGTGCGACTTCATCACCTCCCCGGGCTACCTGACCGGCGCCGGGGCGCGCGAGGCGGCGGGGCTCCCCCAGGGAGGCCCCTACAAGATCATCACCGATCTCGCGGTCATGGGCTTCGACGAGGAGACCCGGGCGATGAAGGTCGAGTCCCTGCACCCCGGCGTCGAGCTCGACAAGGTGCGCGCCGAGACGGGCTTCGAGCTTCTCGTGGCGAAGGACCTCGGCCGGACCGACCCGCCGACCGACGAGGAGCTGCGGATCCTCCGCGAAGAGGTGGACCCCCTGCGGCTGGTGATCGGCCGCGCCTGAACAAGACGGCCCGCGCCAACCCCTCGCCCTCCCCCCGTGTGACCGCCGGGGGGAGGGCTTTTTGTTTTGGGGGGCGCTACGGCCGCCAGGCGGGGACGGCGTTTCCCGCCGCATCGCGGCCGAAGGGGACCCAGAGCAGCGCAAAGAAGGAGAGGCCGATCTCCGCGGCCGAGGGGGGAACGAGGACCTCCTCCGGCGGGGCGGCCTCGGGGTCGACGGCGGCCTCGATTGCGGCGATCTCGGCCTCGAGGGCGGCTTCCAGCTCCGCGACCCGCTCGCGCACGGCGGCCTGGCTCTCCTCGGCCCGCGCGGCGTCCATGCGCTCTTTCTGCAGGCGTCCGGCCGACTTGGCCGCGGTGCCGATCCGGCCGGCCGAGGTCGCGCTCACCGCACGGCGGCCCAGAAAGGCGCCCAGGATCGCCGTGCCGAAGGAGATCGCGGTTTCCACCTTCTTGGCGGCAAGCTCTTCTTTCTCCCGGGCGACGGCCTGCTCCGCGCGCAGCAGCCGGTCCCGGAGTGTCGCGAACCGGCCGGCGTAACGGCGCCGCAGGGCCTCGACCTGCCGGTCGCGCTCCTCGCGCAGCAGCTGCGCGCGGCGGGCGAGAAACTCGGCGCGGGATTCCCCCGGCCGGGAGACCGCGCCGGTCCGGGGGCAGCGAAGCAGCCTGAGCGCGAGCCCCTGCCGGGCCCAACGCAGGAGGTCGCGCTTCCAGGCGTCGTAGGAACGGGCGTCGTGCGCGGCCGGGGGAAGCCGCCCGAACCGCCCCGCGGCGGGCGGGCCGGTGAGGAAATCTGCGGGGTCGAGCGCGAGCTCGCGGGATGCCCCCCAATCGACGGGCGCCGGTCCGGGGGAGAAAAAGGCCGCCAGCCCGACGCGCCGTGCCACCTCGACGCCGAGGCGGGGGCTTGCGTGCCTCAGATCGAGACGGGCGAAGAGGGCGGGCAGGTACTCGGGCGCCTCCTGCGGCGCAGCCGGCGGGAGCGTGAAGACCGGGACCCCCGGCGGGAGAAGGGGCGGGGCGTTTTCGGTCGCCGGGCCCCGGGCGGCTTCGGGCTCCGCCGCGGCGACGGCTGCAGGGGCGGCCGCCTGCGCCGCCTTCGCCGCGGCGAGCCGCTTGATGTCCTCGCGCGTCATCGGCCCCTTGAGGTAGGAGAGCGTCCAGCGGGTCTGAAAGAGAAGCGGCTCGTTTTCCTTGGCGCGGTGCAAAAGAAAGACGCGTTTCCCCAAACCGGAGACGAGGCGCTCGAGGCCCTTGCGGTCGAAGCCTTCGCCTGCGGCCGCGCCCTCGAGGCCGGCGAGGAGCCGTTCCCGGTCCCTCTCGGTCTGCAGCCGGCCGATGAACCAGGTGCCGGCGTTGGAGAGCCCCTTGTAGTCGAGATCCACCGGGTTCTGGGTGGCGAGGACGACCCCGAGTCCGAAGGCGCGGGCCTGTTTCAGAAGGGTGAGGAGCGGCGTCTTGGAGGGGGGGTTGGCCACCGGCGGCAGGAACCCGAAGACCTCGTCCAGGTAGAGAACGGCCCGGAGGCTCGCCGTCCCGGGCTGCGTGCGCATCCAGGCGACCGCTTCGACCAGCAGCCGGGTCACGAAGAACATGCGCTCGGCGTCCCCGAGGTGGGCGATCGTCATCACCGCGGCGCGCGGCCGTCCCTCCGGCGTGTAGAGGAGCCTTCCCAGATCGAGCGGCTCCCCCTGCGTCCAGGCCTCGAAGCCGGGGGCGGCGAGCAGGTTGTTGAACCGCAGGGCGAGCGCGAAGCGCTCCTTTTCCGGGAAGAAGGACTCGAGGTCGAGGATGCCCACGCGGTCGAAGGGCGGCCGCTGGATGCCGTGCACGAGGCCGGGGAGATCGAGCCCGCGCCCCTCCGCCCAGGCCGCGTCGAGCAGCCGGGCGACGAGGATGTGCTCGCGGCCCGTCACCGGGTCGGCGGGAACCCCGGCGAGGGCGAGCAGCCCCGTCGCCGTCTGCTGCAGGTGGCCGGCCAGGAGGTCGGCATCCGCACGCACGGCTTGCGGCGGCGGGGCGATCCCGCCCAGGAGGTTGACGGGCCGCCCGGCGCGGCTCCCCGGGGTGTAGACGGTGAACTCGGCCGACTCCTGCAGCCGGCGGATGCGGGAGGCGTCCTGGCCCCAGTCGGCGAGCCCCCGGCGCCAGAGCTCGGCCTGCCGGGCGGCGAACTCCCGGCGGTCGACCCCGGCGGCCGCGGCCTCGTCCTCGCCGACCCAGGGGAGGAAGGCCTCGGCGCTGAGATCCGGCAGGGTGAGGAGGAGGTTGGGGAGATCGCCCTTGGGGTCCACGGCGATGACCGGGACGCGGTCGATCAGGGCTTCCTCGAGAAGGGCGATTCCCAGGCCGGTCTTGCCCGAGCCGGTCATGCCGACGATGACCGCGTGGGTGGTGAGGTCGCGGGAGTCGTAGAGGACGGCCTCGCCACCGGGGGTGCCGGTGGCGGGGTCGATCCCGCGGCCGAGGTAGAAGACGCCGAGTTGTTCGAAGGATTTCATGCGCATCCTCGCGGCAGGGGGGAGGGAGGGGACGGCGCGCCGGGCTTCCCGTTGCTTAGCGGTTGCCGGCAGCGATGTCAAACCGCAAGGAGGGCCGGGCCTGCGGTTCGGGGCCTTGCGGGCAAAAGCCTTCTGCGGCAGGGTTCGCCGCCGCAAAAAAGCGGGGCCTCAGGCGAGGATCAGCCGCGCGAGCGCCGTGAGGACGATCACCACGCCCATGAGATCGAGCATGTCCATGACCCACCCTCAAACGAGGAATTGTCGCGGATGCGCTGCGAAGAATAGACAGCAAAAAGCGTGCAATCCCGTCGGAGGCGGTTTTTTTTAAAAATTCCGGCCGCTCCTCGACGGCCCGGGGCGCAAGGTTGGGAAATCGGCTGCCGCGGGTTGGGAGGATCATTTCCCAGGTTTTCTTTTCCCCGCCCCTCTGTTAGGCTGCGGCGGCCAAAGACCCGGGGGAGGAAACGACCGTGTTTCGGATCGGCGAGATTCTCGATCTTGCGGTGCGCATCGAACAAAACGGGGAGAAGACCTACCGCGCGGCACGGAAGCGCTTCGCCGGTGAGGACCTGCGGGAGCTTCTCTCCTGGATGGCGGCCGAGGAGGCGCGCCATGCGGCGTGGTTCGCCGAGCTGAAGCTCCGCCTCGCAGAGGGCGGCGGGAATCCCTTTCTCGAGGAGATGACCCGCAAGGTGCTCGACGACCTGCTTTCCGGGAGGAGCTTTTCCCTCGAGGAGGTCGACTTCGCGGCGATCGAGGACCCCGCCCGGCTGATCGCCGTCTTCATCGAATTCGAGCGGGACACCGTGCTCTTCTACGAGATCCTCTCCTCCTTCGTGGAGGAGGGGGAGACCCTGCGGCACCTCGCGGCGATCATCGCCGAGGAGAAGCGCCACATCGAGCGGCTCGAGGAGGTGCTGGGCGAGCTGGCGCCGGCCGCCCCCGCGGGGGGCTGAAGCCGCCGGGCGCAAAGGGCGGCGAACCCAAGGAGCGCGAGGGCGGCGATCCCCGCCGCCGCGGCCGGGCCCCCGATGGAGGCCGCCCCGAGGAAACAGCCGCCACCGCCGCCCCCCCCTCCGCCGCCCTCGGCAACCGAGGGGGTGGTCGAGCAGCCGGAGTAGGATTCGAGATCGAGCAGCACGCTCGCCCCCCCCACGCTCACGGTGCACTCGAAGCGGCGGTCGAGCTCGCCGTCGCTGAAGGAGACCCGGTAGATGCCGGGTTCCAGGACGGGGAGGGCATAGCCGCCGCTTGCGCCGGTGACCGCGAAATAGGTGCCGCGGTCGGGGAGGACGCGCACCCCGGCCAGCCCCTCGCCGGGGTCGTAGAGGCCGTTGCCGTTTGTGTCCTCCCAGACGGTCCCCACGAGGAAGCGGTTGTGGTGGTCGGCGTAGGCGGTGTTCGCGGCAGCGAAATTCCCGGTGATCACCTGGGGGCCGACCGAGGTTGCGGGATCCGTCTCCGGGACCACGGCGTAGCCCGCGTTCGTCCAGTTGCCGCTGATCCCCATGATCGCCAGCCGATGGCCGGGCGGATCCTGCATGCCGTCCGGCCCGTACCCCCAGTCGATGTTGAAGGCCGCATGCCCGTAAAGGGCGCTTCGCGAGTAGGAATACACGATGCCGGCGGCCGCCGTGTACTTGAAACCGGCCGCCTGAATGCGCAGGAACTGGCCGTCGTGGGTTTGGTCGTCGATGGCGATCAGATACTCGCTGTGCGCCCGGGCCGCGGCGTGGAGCCGCGCGTCGAAGGCGGCGGGCGGCTTGGCGGGGAGGGCGGCGAAGGCCTCCTTCATCGCCTCGAGGTTCACCCCGAAATGGAGCACCGCCTGGCGCACGTCCGGGTCGGCGGCTGAAAGCGCGGCGAGCCAGACTCCTTCCCGTGCCGGGTTTGCGCGCGCGCGGTTGGCGAGCCAGAGCAGCTGCTGCTCGTTTCCGTCCGGGTGGAGGCCGTCCGGCGTTTTGTGGTAGGTCCATTCGACCTCGGGTGCGCCCGAGAGCGCAGGCCGGGGTTCATCGCCCCCGAGACGGGAATCGGCCGGGGCCGCGACGACCGGGGGGTCGGGCTCGGGGAAAAAGACCGGGGATGCCGCCGGCGAGGGCCCGCCGAGCAGGATCAGAGCGAGGCCGAGGACGGCGCGCGGCAAAAGAGGGGCGTTTCGTTTCGCGTGCGGGTTCATGTCAAGTAGCGCGGCACAAGGCCCGACCGGATAGCGCAACGGCGCATGCAACGCAAGGAGGAAATCGTGGGGACATCCCCCCTGGGGGTCATTATCGGACGCTTCGGCCGGAAGATGAGGGGTTTTTGCGGCGGCCGGCGCCTCCTGCGCCTCGCCCTCGCCGCGGCGGTGCTCGTGACCCTCGGCGGGCGGGTCACCGGCGCCGGGCCGCGGCCCGGCGAGCGGCCGCTCTGCGCGCCGGGTGAGATTCTCGTCAAGCAGAGAACCCCGGGGCCCGGTGCCGCCGCCGCGGCGGCGCGGCGGCTTGGCGCCCGTGCCCTCAGGCCGCTTTCCGCCCCCGGCCTGCACCGTATCCTTCTCCCGCCGGGGGGGGACGTTTCCGCGGCGCTCGCCGCGCTGCGCGCCGATCCCGAAGTCGCCTGGGCCGAGCCGAACGCGCTGCGCCGCCTCGGCAGGGTGCCTGACGACCCCGCCTATCCCTCGCTCTGGGCGGCCGGCCGCATGCGCGCCCCGCTCGCCTGGGATGCGGTGAGCGACTGCCGCGGGACGGTCATCGCCCTCCTCGATTCCGGCGTGGACATGACCCACCCCGATCTCGCGGCCAACCTCTGGGTCAACCCGGGCGAGATTCCCGGAAACGGCCTGGACGACGACGGCAACGGCCGCGCCGACGACCTCCACGGCTGGGATTTCGTCTTCGAGGACCCCCTCCCGCGGGATGCCAACGGCCACGGCACCCATGTGGCGGGCACGATCGCCGCGGTCGCCGGAAACGGCGCCGGCATCGCGGGCCTCTGCTGGCAGGCGCGGCTCATGGTGCTCCGCGCCTTCGACGCCTCGGGCACGGCGACCGTCGCCGACCTGGTCGAGGCGCTCGCCTATGCCCGGCAGATGGGCGCCCGCGTCGTGAACGCAAGCTACACGGGCGAGCTCTTTTCGCAGGCGGAACGGGAGGCGCTCGAGGAGCTGGCGGCGGCCGGCGTGCTCGTGGTGACCGCGGCCGGAAACGACGGCCGCGACATCGACCGCGAACCGGTCTACCCCGCGGCCTACGATCTCCCCCACGTGCTGGTCCTCGCCGCCTCCGACGCCTCCGACCGGCCGACCCCCTTCACCAACCGCGGCACGAGAAGGGTGCACGCGGCCGCGCCCGGCGCGGCCATCGTGAGCACGCAGATGAAGGAGGAGGAGGTGCTGGCGCTCGAGGGCTTCGAGGAGGGAGGCGGGGGCTGGAGCTTCGAGCCGCCCGCCGGCCGCGAGAGCCCCGGGTTCGAAAGCGCCTGGGCCCTGGGGGACAGCCCGGGGGCCCTTTACGAGAATGCCGCGGATGTCGCCCTGGTTTCGCCCCCCTTCGATCTTGCGGGGTTCGCGGGCGGGGTGCTCGAGTTCTTCCTGCGCCACGACATCGCGGCCGACGGCGACCGGCTGGATGTCGAGAGCCTTCCCGGCGCGGGGGGCAGCGGGTCGGTGCGGGAGGTCTGGACGTTCGGGCCGGCGGGAAGCGTTCTCTACGACGACGGGGTCTTCGGCCGCTCGGCCGGCTGGGTTCTCGCCGAGGCCTATTTCGACGACCCCGACCTGGCGGCGGCAAGCCGCGTGCGCTTCCGCCTCCGGACGAACGCCGCGGGCAGGGCCGACGGCTTCGCCGTCGACGACGTGCGCGTGAGGGCGCTGCGGCCGGGGGAGGACGCCTACGGCACGCTTTCGGGCACCTCCATGGCGACGGCCCACGGCACGGGGCTGGCGGCGCTTGTCCTCGCGCTTTCCCCGGGGTTGACGCCGGGGCAGGTCAAGGAGCGCATCGTCGACGGCGCGGAGCGCCTTGCGGCGCTCGCCGGGGTCGTCTTCTCCGCCGGGCGGCTCGATGCCTTTCGCGCCGTGAACGGGATCCCCGCCCCCCCCGCCAACTTCACCGCGCGCGGTGTTTCGGGCGCGCGGATCGACCTCTCCTGGCAAGGGGGCTACCTCGGCGCGGTCCAGGTGCGGATCGAGCGCCGCCGCGCGGGGGCGGCCGATTTCGCCTGGATCACCGCCGTGGACGCGGCGGCGGGCGGCTGGTCGGACACCGCCGTCGAGGCGGGGGCGTCCTACGTGTACCGCGCCTGGGCGGACAACGGGGAGCGCCGCTCCGACACCGCGGTCGAGGCCGCGGCGACGGCGGCGCCGCCCCCCTCCGGCGGCGGCGGAGGCGGCGGGTGCTTTCTCGGCGCGCTCCCCGGCGGGTCGGCCCCGCCCGGAAAACCATCCGCGGCTATCGGGCGTCGATCACTTCGCTGATCTGGCGCACGGGCGTGATGTCCGTGAAGTTGGGGATGTCGCCCCGCAGCGCCCCGCCGGATGCGGCCACCCCCTTCTCGTAGCCGTCCGCGGTTTCGAAGTAGAGGTTCCCGATGCAGGCGTAGGGCGCAGGCTTGCCCTCCCCGCCGGAGAGGCCCTTCAGCACCTCGGTGCGCACGAGCCCGAAGGGCCTGAGCAGCCGGAAGACGAGATCCATGTGCGCGGTGCGGTAGTACTCGAAATCGAACCGCGCCCCTTCCCGGTTGGGGTACATCACGCTCACCTTGTACATCCGTCTCCTCCCTTCATCGGTCCGGGGCCTGCGCCCCCGTCGTCCCCGGCCCGGCCATCCGCGCCCTCCGCGGCCGGCCCCTCCGGGATGCGGCGGCGGCCTTCCCGCGTCTCGAGAAACAGACCCTCCTCCGAAGAGGTCATCGCCCGCGAGAGCTGCACCATGGCGCGCTCCGTGAAGCGGATGCGCTCGCCGCCGTGCGTCGCGTAGAGGGCCTCGCCCGCGGCGAAAAGCTCTGCCGCCTCGAGCGGGATCTCGGCCCCGGTGTTCAGCCGCAGCCGGGTGTCTTCCCCGAACACGACCTCGCGCACGAAGAGCGCGGTGTCCTCGTAGGGGAAATAGACCTTCTCGATCCCTCCCCCGTGCTCCTGGCCGACGTAGTAGCCGCCCGCGTCGCGCCGGATCGAGCGGTGGAAATGCTCGCTGATGCGCGGGTTGCGGAAGACCCCGTGGGCGTTGCACCAGCGGCCGCGGCGGTCGAGCCAGAAGAGGGCCTGCTCCTTGGGCACGACGATCACGCACCTCTCCTCGCGTCTCTCCGGGTGCCGCGGTTCGGCCACGGCCTCGCCCCCCCGGGGTCAGGCCCCGCCGCGGCCCCGGCTGCGCCGGGGGTGCGGCCGGGCGAGGGCCTCGATGCGGCCGGCGGCCTGGAGGACGGCGTTCAGGCTGAGCGGCGGCCGCTCCGCCTCCGGCCGGGCGCGCAGGCCGGCCAGCCATTCCGCGGCGGCGCCGGGAAACCCGAGGCGGCGGCAGGCGAGGAAGGCGGCCGACTCGGCCTCGAGGTCGGCCTGCTCGCCGGGGAGATCGCCGCGGTCGGGGAAGCCCGCCTCCTCGTCGCCGCCCAGGTGGCCGCAGAAGAGATGCCCGAGCTCGACGGCGAGCGCGGCGAGCCGGCCTTCCGGCGGGAGGCCCTCCGGCAGGCGGACGAGCGTGCGCATGCGCGCCGGCGGCGCCTCGGCGCCCAGGCTGCGGCGCAGCGCCGGGGTGAGGCGCAGCGTGCGCTCGGCCGGCGGGGTGGGCGCCGGGGTGGAGACGACGGCCACGCGATCGGCGGCGAGTTTCGCGGCCAGGGTCTCGAGGGTCCGGGCGGCGTTTCGCTGCGCGCCGCCCCCCGCCTCCGCCGCGGCGAGCGGCGGCCCCACGGTGTCGGCGACATCGAAGACGAAGACCACCGGGGACATCGGGGCGAGGATGGCGATCGGCCGCGCCTCCGGCTTGATCCGGCGGCGGAAGCGGGTGACCCAGGCGCGGGCGGTCGCAACGCGGGTCGCCTGCGGGTTCTGCAGGCGGATCAGAAAGGCGTTGAGCGGCGAGTAGGCGGGAAAGCGGCAGAGGAACTCGAGAAGCGCGAGGTACTCCCCGCCGCGCGACCAGCGGGCCAGGGCCTGCAACAGCTCGTCCACGCCGCCCGCCGCCCCTTCCCAGGCGGCCGGGGCATCCCCCGGCGGCGCGTCCGCTGCGGCTTCCTCGAAGAGGTGCAGTTGCTCGGTCATGCGGTCCGTGTTCCGCGGGAGGCTCCGCCCCCGGCGGCGGCTGCAGTGTAGGCGGAGAGGATCGCCGCCGTCAAGGCGGAGGCGGTTTGACAACCTCCCGGCCGATGGTAAGCATCTGCCGTTGATCAATTCCGCGCGTGCGGAAACGCCCCGCGGCGATCCGCAGGCCACCCCTCGGGAAAGGAGACGGACCCATGATCGGCAAGAAGCTCAACGACGCCCTGAACGACCAGATCAAGAACGAGCTCGAGTCCTCCTACCTCTACCTCGCCATGGCGGGCTACTTCGAGTCGCTGTCGCTCGACGGGATGGCGAACTGGATGCGAGCCCAGGCGCACGAGGAGATGACCCACGCCATGAAGTTCTTCAACCACGTCCTGGAACGCGGCGGCAAGGTGGAGCTGAAGGACCTCAAGCTCCTCAAGTCCGGCTGGAAATCGCCGCTCGAAGCCTTCCGCGACGCCCACAAGCACGAGCAGTTCATCAGCGGGTGCATCGACGCCCTGATCGCGCTTGCCCGCAAGGAGCAGGAGTTCGCCAGCGAGCCGTTGCTCTCCTGGTTCGTGAACGAACAGGTCGAGGAGGAGGCGAACGCCGGGCGGATCGCCGAGCAGCTCGCCATGGTGGGTGCCGACAAGCCGGGGTTGTTGATGATCGACCGGGAGCTCGGGGCGCGGCCCTTCCCCGCGGCGAGCCCCTTCAACCCCCAGGCCGCCGCCGCGGCGGAGTAAGGCTCACGCCCACCCGGCGGCGGGCGGCTGTCCCCCCCCGGCAGGCCGGGGACCGGCGGCGTCTTCCGTGACCCGTCGCGGCTCGTTGCAAAGCCCGCCGGGCCGCGCAGGGACGCGGCGGGTCCCACCGCCCGCTCAGGGGACGATGATGCGCGACCCGGGGGTTTCGATCCGCGGGCCGGCCTGCGCCTCCTTCATCTTCCGGAGCTCCTCCGAGAGGCGGCGCAGCCCGGCCTCGATCGCCTCGGGGAAGCGCTTGATCGCCTGGGCGAGTTCCTTGGCGGGAATCGGCGCCTGGATGGGGAGCGGGCCGTGGGGGGTCTCGAGGTGGGTCTCGCCGATGAAGATCGGCTTGCGGCCCTTGTCGGGCAGCCCCTCGGCGGTCACGGGGGTCAGCCGTTTGACGATGCCGACCTTGAGGTCGGTGAAGGTCTCCTCGAGGTAGAGGTTGTGGCGGTCGAGGGCGAGGTCCGGGGCGGCGGCCTCGGTCCTGTCGCGGTCTCCCTGGGGGTGCTCGTCCATGCTATTGCCTCGGCTTGCGGGATGGGGTAGAGAAGACATCTTTTTGCGACGCTATCAGAATCGGGGCCGCCTGGCAAACGTCCCGGTTCGCCTTTCCGCCGCGGCGGAAACCCGCGGCGGGGAAAACCCCTCGAGGAGGTGCGGCCATGGCCAAGCGTGTGGTGCTGGACAGCGACGAGTGCGTGGGTTGTCAGACGTGTGTGGAACTCTGCCCGGAGGTCTTCTCCTTCAACGAGTCGACCGAGAAGGCCGAGGTGATCAAGCCGGAGGGCGGCCCCGAGGATTGCATCGAGGAGTCGATCAGCTCCTGCCCCGTCGAGTGCATCAAGTGGGAGGAGTGACCCCCCGGGGTTGCGGATCGGGGCGCCGGGCCCGGCGCAGGGCGGCGTGCATCGTGGCCGAGGAGGCGAAGCTCCCCGCCGTCAGGCTGAGCGCCCCGATCAGGCTCCCCGGTACGGCGAGGGAAAGGGCCAGGGCCCCCGTGGCCGAGGCCGCGCAGAGAAGCAAGGCGTGCCCGAAGAGGACGACGCGCGGCCGGTTGAGCGCGGCGGCGAGTCCCTCCCCGCGGGCGCGCAGGGCGACCGCGAGCGGGAAGAAGACGAACAGGGCCGCCGTGCGCCGCACCCAGGGGAGATCGGCCGGGTCCAGGTTCTGGAGCGTGACGTAGTAAAACCGGTCGAGCCCCGGAAGCAGGAAGACGAGCGGCAAAAGCCCGAGCAGCGCGCCCGCGGCCCAGGCGAAGCGCAGGGTGCGGCCGCGGTTCACCTCGACCGGCGGAAAGGCGAGGACGAGCGTCTGGATGCGCGTGGCGCTGAAGGCGACGGGGCTCGCGAGCCCCAGGGCGAGGTAGTAGACGGGGAGCATGCGCTCGGGCTCCGGCGCGCGGGCCAGGATCGCGGCCACGGCCACCGCGGCCAGGGTGAGGAAATAGCCGCCGAAGGTGAGCGGCAGGCTGAACTCGAAGATCTCCCGGAGCCGGGGCGGGGGGGCGCCGAGGGCGGGCTGGCGCGCGAGAAAAGGCTGCGCCATGGCCCGGGACACGAGGGCCTCGAGCGCGACCGGCAGCGTGAGGGCGGCCACCGCCCACGCCGGGCCCACCCACCCCGCCAGGCAGAACACGGGGGTCAACGCGGCCGTGAGGGCCACCCGGCCGATCGTCGCCAGGCTCGCCAGGCCCGAGGCCTGAAACGAGTACATGGCGACGAAATAGGGGATCCGGCTGAAAAACAAGAGCTGCAGCGGGATCCCCGCAAGCAGGCTGGTCCGCGCCGGGGCGGCGATCGCCGGCGGCAGCCCGATCAGGCGCTCGAAGACGAGCGCGGAGAGGGGCTCGAGGCAGATCAGCGCCTGGAGGCCGGAAGCGCAGGCGCCGGCCCCCAGCGCGACGCGGTAGAACTGCCGGTACCCCTCGCGGCTGCGCGCGAACACCATCCCCGTGGGGACGAGGCTGATCGCAAACATCCCGAGAAAGAAGAGGACCGTGTTCGCCTGGGCGAGCCCGGCGAGATCGAGCGTGCCGCCCGGGCCGCGCGCGGCCACCATGGCGACCAGCGGGTAACACAGCGACTGGGAGGCCGCCTGCAGCGCAAGCGGCCAGAAAAACCGCGCCAGGCGGCCGTAGCCGGGAGGGTCGGGCAAGGGGGTGCCGCCGGGTGCGTTCATGAGTCGTCGTCGAAGGCCCCCACGAGGCGGACCTCGCGCTCGAGACGCACGCCGAAGCGCTCGAAGACGCGCGTTTCGATCCGGCGGATGAGGCGATGGACGTCCGCCGCCGTCGCCCCCCCCAGGTTGACGATGAACCCCGCATGCTTGGGGCTCACCTGGGCGGCGCCCTCGCGCTCCCCCTTGAGCCCCGCCTCCTCGATCAGCGCCCCGGCGTAGTACCCGGGGGGGCGCTTGAAGACGCTGCCGCAGGAGGGGTGATCGAGGGGCTGGCGCCGGGCGCGCAGCTCCAGGATCTCGTCGACCCGCCGCCGCAGGGCCGCGGGCGATCCGGCCTCCAGGCGCAGGCGCGCCGCGGCGATCACGACGCCCTCGAGGCCGGGGCTGGAGCGGTAGCCGAAGCGGAGGCGGTCCCCCCCGGCCTCGAAAACGGCCCCCGCGGCCGTGAAGCCCCGGACCGCGACCAGGAGCTCGGCGATCTCGCGTCCGAAGGCGCCGGCGTTCATGCGGATGGCGCCGCCCACGCCGCCCGGGATCCCGGCGAGCGGCTCAAGGCCGGCCAGGCCGCGCGCCGCCGCGGCGACAACCAAGCCGTGGAGGGCACAGCCCGCCTCGACCTCGACCTCGGCCCCGGAAAAGCGCATCCGGCCGAGCCCCTCGCCCACGTGCAGGGTGAGCCCCGGCCAGCCGCGGTCGGAGACGAGGACGTTGCTCCCCCGGCCGAGGACGAAGAGGGGGCAGCCCGCCTCCTGCGCGGCGCGGAGGATCACCGGGAGGTCCCCCTCGCGGCGGGGGGCGGCCCACAGGGCCGTCGGGCCGCCGATGCCGTAGGTCGTGTGCGGGGCGAGCGGGTGGTCCGCGAGGATCTCGGCCCGCGTGCGCTCCCGCAGGAAGGCGGCCAGCGCGGCCAGCTCGCGGGCGGAGGGAGGCGCGTTCATCGTCGGGCCTCTAACCACAGAACACGCGTGAAATCAAACGGCCCCGGCGGGGGCCGGAAAGGATGAGACGGGTGGAGACGCTCGCCGCCGCGGGCGGGGCGCTGTTCGCCTTCGCCCTGCTCTTCGTGGCCTTCTGGGTGTTGCGCCGGCCCGAGCGGCGCGAGCGCCCCCCGGGGGCTTGCGCGCGCTGCACCTGCGGGGAGGAGGGGGCCGCGGCCCCCGGCGCGCCGCCGCGCTGCCGGAACGACCGGGGCCCGCGGCGCTGAGGCGCGGGTCCGGCCGGCTCAGCGGCCGCGGAGCCCCTCGCCGCCTGGGGCCGGCGCCTCGAGGAGCGGGGGGATTTCCGACCAGGAGCCGACCCGCGTGACGCCCCGCTCGCGGTCGAAGCCGACCCGGCGGTCGGCGAGCCCCCGCGCCGCGGCGGTCACTTCCCGCGAGCCGATCGCGGCCGCGATCGGGATGTCGAGCTCGCGCAGGCGCCGCAGCGTGGACGCGCCCCGCCAGGCGAGCGCGACCGCCCGGGAGAGCCCGTCGCCGTCGATCCGGCGGCGGGCGATATCCCGGCCCGCCCAGCGCGTGACGAAGACGATGCCGAAGCCGCGCCCGATCCGCCGCAGGGCCTCGCGGCAGGCCTCGTCCTCCCCCGGGCGCAGCGCGCTCCAGAGCACGCTCTCCCACTCGATCACCACCACGGGCTCGCCCGGGGCGAGGACGAGGAGCCTGCCCGAGCCTTCCGCGCTCCCGGCACGGGCGGCAAGCCCCAGGATCCCCGGGGCCTCGGGCCGGAACCGCAGGTAGCCGAAGCCGTCCCCGCCGGTCAGGATCTCCCGCGGCGCCTGCCCCTCGATCGTGAGCGTCACCCGCATTCCGCCCGCGGCGGCGAAGAGCCCCCCCGTGCGCACGGCGAGCGTGACCGGCCGGCCGGCGACCGCCACGGCGTCGGCGACCTCGATTCCGGCCGCGCTCTCCGCCTGCGCCCCCGCCAGCGCGAGTGAAAGCGCGGCGAGGCCGGGGAGGATCAACCTGAGGGTCGAGCGCATCGCGGTCCTCCGAACAGGGCCCGGGCATTGTGCCCGCCGGCGGGGCGGGGTGTCAACCGGTCCCTTGGCGCACGGGCCGCGAGGGCGTCTTGTCAGCCTCCCTTCGCTTCGGGTAGCATGGGGCCCGCGCCGGAGAGGGGGAAGCGGCCGGCGCGGGAAGTCAGGCCATGAGGATGTTCGGGCATCGCCGACCCCGGGGATCTCTTCCCGGGCTGCTCGCCGCCGCCGTGCTCGCGGCGCTCGCCGTCTCCGAGTTCCGGTTGCACTGGGTGGAGAGCCTGCTCGGCGCCTACCTCGCCGCGACCAACGCCGAGCGCCCCGAGACGGGCCTCGTCTGGGAGCAGGGCCGCAGGGCGCGCTCGGCCCTCTCGGTCGTGGAGCAGATGGCGGGCGACCGGGAAGCCCAGGAGCGCCGGGCCCGCAACGCCGGCAGCCTCGGCGAGGTGCTCGCCGCGCTCGCCCCGGGGCAGGCGGTGATCCTCTCCGCCGAGCACTTCCGCGAACTCTACCGGGGCCTTCCGGCCGCGATCGCCGAGGAGATCATCTCCCCCTTCGAGCTGCTGCAGCTCGCCGGCGAGGGGCGCTGGAGCCGCACCTACCTCGAGCGCTCCTCCGACGGGCTGATGATTTACCTCCTCGAGCCCGGAAACCGCGTGCTCCGGCAGTTCCGGCTGGCCGCCGCCCCGCTCGCCCTGGTCGCCCGCGGCGGCGAGGGCGAGTCGAAGACGCTCGAGCAGATCCCCGTCTTCCGCGGCCGCATCTACCCCGCCGAGCGTTTCTTCGCCGTTCTCGCCGAACTGGGCGAGGAGGAGCGCCGCGGGGCGCTCCCCCAGCCGGAGCGGCTGCTCGGGGTCGCCGCGCAGATCCGGCGGGTCGGCATCTCCGACGAGGCCCTGGGCGGCCTGGTGGAGGTGGGCTTCGAGATCCGCAACGCGGCAGGCGTGCGCGTGATCCTCCTGCAGGGGCAGGACTGGGCGGTCTGGCGGCTGCGGGCCCGCATGGAGGGCCGCGCCGAGGCCGCGCCCGCCGGGCAGGCGGCGGCGGCCGACTCGAGGGGGCCATGAGGAACGCCCTGCGCCTTGCGCTCCAGCTCGGGATCCTGCTTGCGGGTCTCGGGGCCGCGGCCGCCTGGGTCTCCGTGTTCGTCCTCCTCAAGGACCTGCCGCGCGTCCCCGAACCCTTAAGCCGCATCATCGAGACGCCCGCAACCGAGATCTACGCCGCCGGCGGCGAGCGCCTGCTCGTCCTCGGCGGGCGCGAGCTCGTGCCCCTCGAGCGCATCTCCCCGTATTTCCTGCAGGCCGTGATCGCCACCGAGGACCACCGGTTCTACGAGCACCGGGGGATCGACAAGCTGCGCCTGCTCAAGGCCTTCTGGGTGAACCTCTTCCCCGGCGGCCGCCTCGAGGGGGCCTCGACGATCACCCAGCAGCTCGCGAAGAACCTCTTTTTCAGTTTCCGCCGCACGCTGGGCCGCAAGGTCCGCGAGATGCTGGTCGCCTTGCACATCGAGGCGCGCTTCGGCAAATCCGAAATCCTCGAGGCCTACGTGAACCAGATCGCCTTCGGCGTGGGCGCCCTCGGCATCGAGCAGGCCTCCCAGGCCTTCTTCGGCAAACCCGCCTCGCGGCTCACGCTCGCCGAGGCGGCGCTCCTCGCCGGGCTGCCCAAGTCGCCCACGCGCTACAACCCCTACCGCCACTTCGAGCGCGCCAAGGAGCGCCAGAAGACCGTGCTGCGCCGCATGGTCGCCGTCGGCGCGATCACCGCGGCCGAGGCCGAAGAGGCCTTCCGCGCACCCCTGGCGCTCCGGCCGCGGTCGCGCGAAGTGCCCGCCTCCGGGGGCTACTTTCTCGACTGGGTCCTCCGCGATCTCGAGGACCGCTACGGCACCGACGTCGTCCACCATGCCGGGCTCAAGGTCTTCACCACCCTCGACACCCGGCTGCAGGCCTGGGCCGAGGAGGCGGTCGCCTCCGGGCTCTCCCGCCTGGAAGCCACCCTGCGTCCCCCGCCGGCCGCCGAGGGGCCGCACCGCCTCCAGGCCGCGCTGGCCGCCGTCGAGGTGCACTCCGGGGCGGTGCGGGCGCTCGTCGGGGGGCGCGATTACGCCGAGAGCGAGTTCAACCGCGCCCTCCAGAGCAACCGCCAGCCGGGCTCGGGCTTCAAGCCGTTCGTGTATTACGCGGCCTTCGAGAAGGCGGGCCTGCACCCGGCCGCGGTCTTCGTCGACCAGCGGGTCTCCATTCCCTTGCCCGGGCAGCCTTCGTGGAGCCCGCGCAATTTCAGCGGCCAGTACGAGGGCCCCATGATCCTCAAGCGCGCGCTCGCCCACAGCGTGAACTCCGTCGCCGCCCAGCTCGCGGTGCGCGTCGGCGCCCCGGCGGTGATCGACGCCGCCCGGCGCTGCGGCATCAAGAGCCCGCTCGCCGCCGTGCCCTCGGTCGCGCTGGGGACCTCGGGGGTGAGCCCGCTCGAGATGGCCGCGGCCTTCGCCACCTTCGCCTCCGGCGGCATCCGCCACGAGCCCTTCGCCATCCGCCGGGTCGAGGATTCCGGCGGCCGCGTGCTCGAGGAGCGGCTGATCGCCGGGCGGCGCACGCTCGACGCCGCCATCGCCTTCCAGGTGGTGGACATGATGCGCGCCGTGATCCGCGAGGGGACCGGCCGGGGGATCCTCCAGCAGGGCTTCCAGGCGCCGGCCGCGGGCAAGACCGGGACGAGCGACGACCACCACGACGCCTGGTTCACCGGCTTCACCCCGACCCTGAGCGCAAGCGTCTGGGTCGGCTTCGACCGCGGGGCGGAATTGCGCGATCTCCAGGGCCGCGGCCTCACCGGCGGACGCGCGGCGGCCCCCATCTGGGCGGAGTTCATGAAACGGGCGGCCGCGGACGAGCCGCAGCGCGAATTCCCGATTCCGCCGGACATCCGCTTCGTCACCGTCTCCCCCTCCTCGGGGGAGCCCTCCCCGCCGTGGGGGGGGCGGGGGATGGAGGTCGCCCTGCGGTTTGCGCAGGTGCCCTCCCTTGCCGCCCGGAGCGAGGATGCGACCCTGGCCGTGCCCCTCGGGGCCGGGCCCTGAGCGCAAGGAGTGCGCCGCATGCTGCCGTCCCTGAAGCTCCTGAACGCCGGCCTCTGGATCGGGCTGGCCGCGGTCGGCCTGGGGGGGCTTCCCGTGCTGCCGGCCGCCCACCGCCTGGTGGGCGCGGAGGGGATGCCGCTCTTGGCCGCAACCGCCCTCGCGGCCGCGGCCCTCGCCGCAGGCTGGGCCGTGCGCCGCCGGGCCCTCGCCGCCCTCAGGCGGCGCCTCCGGGAGGCGGAGCGCCTTGCGCGCGAGGGCTTCCCCGAGGAAGCCGAGGACGTCCTCGAGGAGGCGCTATCCCTGCTCGATGGCGCCGGCGTCTCCGGGGGCGCGCGGCGCCGCGCGCTTGCCGCGATCGGCGGCCGCCGGGCGAGGATCCTTCTCGATCGGCCCCTCCCGGCGGCGGAAGAGGAGGCCTTCCTGCGGCGCTACCTCACGGCGCACCCCGACGACCACGGCGCGGCCCTCCTGTGGCTCACGCGGGTCGCCGACCGCGGGATGCGCCCGGAAGACGAGGAGGCCATAGGCCGGATCGCCGCGGCCCACCCGGGCCGCCCGGACATCCAGGCGGCGGTCGCCGGCATCGGCGCCGCCCCGCGCCGCCCGGGCCGGGAGGCCGCCGGGGCCCCATCCCCCGTGGCCCCTAAGATCCTTTCCCCCGCGGCGGCCGAAGACCGAAAGCGGCCGCGGTTGCGCGAGAGGCCGCCGGCAACGGCGCCCGCCGCACCGGGGCCTCGTCTCGTTTCGGCCGCAAGGCCGCCCGAGGGGGCGGAAGAGGGGGGGGATGCCGAGCCGCGCTTCCGCGCCTTTGCCGCGGGCGCCGAGGAGGATGGCGAGGAGCCGCCGCCCACGCTCTGGAGACGGCCCGCCGCCGGGCCCTCGCTGCTTCGGCTCGCCGCGGCGGGGGCGGCCGCCGCGCGCCTCGCCGCCCGGCTGTTCAACGAGGCCGCCGCCCAGGCCCGCAGGGTCCTTTCCTTTCTTCTTCGCCCCGCCGCGGGGCGCGCGCTTCTCGCTGCGGCGGCCCTCGCGGGGATCGCGCTCGGCGTCCGGCTGGGGCTGGAGCGCTTGGAGGGGCCGCCGCCCGAGGGGCCGCTTCCCGGGGCCGCTTCCGCGCCCGCGGGCGAGGCCCTGCCGGCCGCCGTTCAGCCCTTCACGCTCCAGGTTGCGGCCTACCTCAAGGAGGAGTCCGCCCTGCGCCGCGTGGAGGAGCTTAGGCAGCGGGGGCTCGACGCCTACCTCTCCACGGCCGAGCGCGGCGGCAGGCGCTGGTACCAGGTGCGGGTTTCGCACTTCGCGGATCCCCAGTCGGCGCGGGAGGCGGGGCGGGCGCTGCGCGACAAGGGATGGATCGAGGACTTTTACGTGGCGAACACCGCGCGCTGAGGCCGTGGGGCGCCCGCGACGCCACGGGGCGGGAGGTCATGGGGGGAAGGGAAGCCAGCGCGACGCGGCCCGCACCCCGTTCCGCGCGGCGTGCGCCGCCGGGGGGGCGGGAGTCCGGAGGGCCGCAGGCGGGGCCCGGGCCGGGTGCGGCGCGGCTTGCCGCCGAGGAGCCCTGGATCCGCTGCCGCGCCTGCGGGGCGGGGGTCGCGCGGGGCGCCGACCGCATCGCCGTGGGCGGGCGCCACCGGCACCGCTTCGCCAACCCCTACGGGATCGTCTTCGAGATCGGCTGCTTCGCCGCGGCCGACGGCTGCCTCGCGGTCGGAAGACCCACGGAGGAGTTCACGTGGTTCTCCGGCCACGCCTGGCAGGTGGGGGTGTGCGCCGCCTGCCGCACCCACCTCGGCTGGCGCTTCGCCTCCGCCGCGGGGGGGTGCTTCTTCGGCCTGATCCTCGAGCGGCTGGTCGAGCCGCCCGCCGCGTAGCGGGCCGCGGCCGAAGGGGCCTGCCGCGCAGGTTCGGCACCCCGCTTCCCGCCGGGGCGGGGGGTCAGGACGGCGCGACCTGCGCCGCGGCGAGACGGCGGTAGATGTCACGCACCTGGGCCTGCGTCGCCGCGAGCGGGCCCGCATTGTCGATCACCCAGTCGGCGCGGGCGCATTTTTCGGACAGCGGCATCTGGGCGCGGATGCGGCGCAGGGCTTCCTCGCGGTCGATCCCGTCGCGCGCCATGAGGCGCTCGATCTGGAGCGCCTCCGGGACGAAGACCACGACCCGTGCGTCGCAGCCCCGGTCCATGCCGGTTTCGAAGAGCAGCGGCACCTCGAGGACGACCATGGCGGAGGGCTCCACGCGGCCGATCTCCGCGAGCCGGCGCCGCACGGACTCCCGCACGGCCGGGTGCACGATGGCCTCGAGCGCGCGCCGCTCTGCGGCGTCGGCGAAGACCCTTGCGGCGAGGCCCTTGCGGTCGATCTCCCCGTCCGGCAGGAGGATCCCGCGGCCGAAGCGGGCGACGGCCTGGGCCCAGCCCGGTGTGCCGCGCGCGAGGGCTTCGCGCGCGAGGCGGTCGGCGTCGATCCGCCGCGCGCCCAGCTCCTCGAAAAACGAGGCGACCGTCGACTTGCCGCTGGCGATCCCCCCCGTGAGCCCGACGACGATCACGACCCCCCCCCGCGGTGGCTCCCCGGGACGTTTGCTATGCGAGGGCCGGGGGGTTGTCAACCCGCCGGGGCTTGCAATCGGCCGGGACGGCCTTAGCATGCGGCAGATTCCCTGTGGCCTCGCGCCTTTTCCGGCGCGGGGCCCGACGACGACAGGAGGTGCCGTCATGGCCGAGGATAAGGAAAAACTGAGAATGGCCGCCGATGTCTGCTCCTACATCGACGAGGAGAAAAACCGCATCCATCTCGAAATCTGCCTTCCGGGCGTGAAGAAGCAATCGATCCAGCTCAAGGTCCGCGACGACAGCTACAGCCTCGTCGCCCCGCGGGAGGACTTCGAGTACGTCTCGGCCGCGGCGTTCTGCTGCCCGGTCGATTCCCGCAAGGCGAAGGCCTCCTACAAGGACGGCGTGCTCAAGGTGTCGATCCCGCTCAAAGACCCGATGGAGGGGGCGCGGACCGTGAAAATCGCCTGAGGCCCGCAAACGCCTGCGGCCGGGCCGAAGCGGCCCGGCCGCCCCGGCCCCGCCTGCCGCTTTTCCCGCCCGGCCGCTTCTCAAAAAGCGATTGACAACCGCGCGGTTTCCCGTCTAAAGACTCAAGCTTGATTTCCCTCGGAGCCGTTTTGTTCCCTGGCATGGCAACCCCTCGTTTCCCCTGTTGCGGCCGGCCGGGCCGCTGCCGTGTGCTGCCCGGCCCCGGGCGGGAAAGAAGGCTCCGAGAGGCGGGTGACGAGTTCCGGCTCGCCGGCTCAAGCGAGGTTCCCCGGCGGCGCCGGAAGACGACGGCCGGGTTCGCCCGCGCCGCGGGAGAAGACCCCTCATGACCGCCCCACGGAACGATCGAGCGTTGTTGCGCCTCCTGCCCGTTGCCGCAGGGATTCTCGTGCTTTCGGCCTTTCTCCTCGGGGTTCAGGGCGCCGCCCCGCCGCCTCCCCCGGAGCCCGAGCCGGGCCGGCCGCGGGCCGACATCATCCGGATCGACGGCCTGCGGCGCTTCGGCAAGCTCGAGCGGCCGGCCGTGACCTACCTCCACGAAAAGCACACCCGGGCGCTCGCCGCCCGGAACCTGGACTGCCTCGCCTGCCATCTTCCCGCCGAAAAGGCCCTCTCCACGAAGTTCAAGCGGCTCGAGGACGTCTCCCGCGAGCAGACCATGGCGGTCTACCACACGCATTGCACCGGCTGCCACCGCGAGACCGCCGCCCGCGGCGAGCCCTCGGGGCCCGTTTCCTGCGCCGGCTGTCACCAGGAGCGGCCCGTCGCCTCCTCCTGGCGCGACATCGGGATGGACCGGTCGCTCCACTACCGCCACGTGAAGGCCCAGGAGAACCGCTGCGAGGTCTGCCACCACGAGCGCGACCCGGCGACCCAGAAACTGGTCTACGTGAAGGGAAACGAGAACAACTGCCGCAGCTGCCACCGCGAGGAGCCGGTCGAGAAGGTGCGCACGCTCCGGCAGGCCGCCCACGAGCAGTGCATCGACTGCCACCGCAAGCGGATCGCCCGCAAGGAGGAGTCGGGGCCGATCTACTGCTCGGGCTGCCACGACCCGGCGTTTCAGGCGAAGGTGGAGAAGGTGAAGGAGGTGCCGCGGCTGCTTCGCGGCCAGCCCGACCAGACCCTGGTCAAGGCCGCGCGCCGTGGCGCACCGCCGATCGACCCCGCCGAGCGCGCGGCCGTGGTCGCCTTCAACCACATCGGGCACGAGGCCTACGTCGACACCTGCCGCGCCTGCCACCACGCCACGATGGCGTCCTGCGCCTCCTGCCACACCCTGGAGGGGGCCAAGGAAGGCAAGTTCGTCACCCTGCAGACCGCCATGCACCGGGGCACGGCCGAGGCGAGCTGCATCGGCTGCCACAACGCCGTCAAGGCGAAGCCCGCCTGCGCCGGCTGCCATGCCGCGATCCCGGTCAAGGACCCGCCGGATGTCGCCGGCTGCGCGAGCTGCCATGTGCCCCGGCCGGAAGGCCTGGAGAAGGGCGCCGACCGCCAGGCCGTGGCGCGGCGGCTGCTCGAGGCACGGAGCCCGGTGCGGGCGACCTACGCCGACGAGGAGATCCCGGAGAACGTCGAGATCAAGGTCCTCAGCCGCACCTACGAGGGGGCGAAGCTGCCCCACCGGCGCATCGTGAAGGCGCTCGCCAAGGGCGCCGCGGAGAGCCGGCTCGCCGCCGCCTTCCACCGCGACCCGGGGACGCTCTGCCAGGGCTGCCACCACCACAGCCCGGTTGCGAAGAAACCGCCTGCCTGCGCCAGCTGCCACGCGCAGCCCTTCGACCCGCGCCACCCGGGCCGTCCGGGGCTGCAGGCGGCCTACCACCTGCAGTGCATGGAATGCCACCGCCACATGGGGGTCGAGAAGCCGGTCGCCACCGACTGCACCGGCTGCCACAAGGAAAAGCGCTGAGCGCGCGAGGCCCGTTGCCGGCTTCCGCGCACGAGGACCGCGTCATGTCGATTTCGCGAAGACGATTTCTCGGCTGGATGGGCGCCGCGGGGGCGGGCCTCGCCGCCGGGGGCAGGGCGCACGCCGCCGCCCTCCCGCCAAGCGGCGGCCACCCCGACGCCCTGGGGGTGCTCTTCGACGTCACGCGCTGCATCGGCTGCCGCAAGTGCGAAGAGGCCTGCAACCGGGTAAACGAGCTTCCCCCGCCGGAGCGGCCCTTCCAGGACCTCGGGGTGCTGCAGAAAACCCGCCGCACCGACGCCCGCACGTACACCGTGGTCAACCGCTACGAGGGGATCCCCGGCGCGAAGGGCCCGCTCTACCGCAAGATCCAGTGCAACCACTGCCTGGAGCCGGCCTGCGCCTCGGCCTGCTTCGTGCGCGCCTTCACGAAGAACCCCGACGGCGCGGTCACCTACGACGAGTCGGTCTGTGTCGGGTGCCGCTACTGCATGATCGCCTGCCCCTTCGAGATCCCCACCTACGAGTACGACAAGGCCCTCACCCCGCGGGTGATGAAGTGCACCTTCTGCCACCCGCGGCTCGTGCAGGGGCTGTTGCCGGGCTGCGTCGAGGCCTGCCCGTCCGAGGCGCTCACCTTCGGCCGTCGGCGCGATCTGCTGCGCATCGCGCGGGAGCGCATGGCCCAGTTCCCCGGCCGCTATCTCGACCACATCTACGGCGAGTTCGAGATGGGGGGCACGGCCTGGATGACGATCTCCGGGGTTCCCTTCGCGGCGATCGGGATGCGCGAGGACCTGGGGACGACCCCGGCCCCCGAGCTGACCAAGGGCGCCCTCGGCGTCGTCCCCGTGGTGGCGGCGATGTGGCCGGTGCTGCTCACGGGGATTTACGCCATCAACCGGCGCCGCGACCGGATCGCGCGCGAGGAGCGGGAGGCGGCCGTGGCCGCGGCAGTCGCCCGCGCCGAGGCCGAGGCGAAGAAAAAGCTCGCCGAGGCGCTCGCCAAGGCGGAGAAAGACAAGAAGGCGGCCATCGAGCGCGAGGTGAAGAAGGCGCTCGAGGAGGCGGCCCGCGCCCGGGGCGAGGCCCCCGCCGGGCCCGCCCCCGGAACCCCCGGGGCGACGAAGCCCGCCTGAGGAGAAGCGACGATGCAATTCCCCAAAGTCACCCTGGAGCGGCCGCGCTGGACGCCGTTCAACATCGTGGCGGCGATCGTCGTCGTCGTCGGCCTGGGGATCACCGTGCTCCGCTTCACGAAGGGGCTGGCGGCCACGACGAACCTCTCCGACTACAACCCCTGGGGGATCTGGATCGGCTTCGATCTCCTCGTCGGGGTCGCGCTCGCGGCCGGCGGCTACGTGACCTCGGCCGCCTGTTACCTCTTCGGCCTCAAGCGCTTCCACACCGCGGTGCGGCCGGCGATCCTCACCGGGTTCCTCGGCTACGCCCTCGTCGTGCTGGCACTCCACTACGACGTCGGCCGCCCGTGGCGGCTGCCCTACCCCTTCATCGTGCAGCAGGGCACGACCTCGCTGCTCTTCGAGGTGGCGGCCTGTGTCGCCCTCTACCTCACGGTGCTCTTCATCGAGTGGACCCCGGCCGCGCTGGAGTGGCTCGGCCTCAAGCGCGCGAGGAACCTCGTCGTGCGGCTGACGCTCGTGCTCACGATCTTCGGGGTGGTGCTCTCGACGCTGCACCAGTCTTCGCTCGGGGCGCTTTTCCTCATCGCCCCCTCGAAGCTCCACCCGTTGTGGTACTCGCCCTACCTCGCGCTCTTCTTCTTCGTCTCGAGCATCGTGGCCGGCCTCTCGATGGTGATCGTCGAGGGCGCGCTCGCCCACCGCTACTTCCACCACAAGATGGACGAGGCCCACCGCCGCGAGGCGGACGGGGTGGCGCTGGGCTTCGCCAAGGCGGCCTCCTGGGTGCTCGCCGGCTACTTCGTCCTCAAGGTCGTGGGGGTGGCCCAGGCCGACGCCTGGCACCACCTGGCGAGCGGCTACGGCGCCTGGTTCCTGGTCGAGGTGATCGGCTTTGTCATGCTGCCCTGCTTCTTCTTCGCGATCGGGGCGCGGGAGAAGAACCTCCGGATCGTCCGTTTCACGGCCGCCTGGGCGGTTCTCGGGATCGTGATCAACCGCTTCAACGTCGGCCTGATCGCCTTCAACTACCACCTGCCCTCGAGCGAGCGGTACTTCCCGCACTGGATGGAGATCGGGATCTCGCTGTTCATCGTGACGATCGGCGTTCTCGCCTACAAGTTCATCGTGAGCCACATGCCGATCCTCTACGCGCACCCGGATTACGAGCCGCACTGAGCCCGCGGCCGGCCGAGTCGGGGGGGACGGGAGGCGGCGAAAGGAAAGGGCGTTCATGGGCGGACCGGTCCACAGCCTGCACGAGTTCATGCTCCGCACGGAGAGCATCACCTACATCCTGATCGCCGCGGCCCTCTGCGCCTTCGTCTTCTTCTGGCGGTTCCTGAGCGAGCGGGACGACGACCGGGACCACCTGGGGGCCGACCGGCCCGGCCCCGGGGAGGGGGGGCATGGAGCGCATTGACAGGGGCGATGCGGCGCGCGCCTTCGGAGGGGACCGTCCATGTACGAATTCGTGACCGGACCGCTGGCCTGGCTGGCCTTCGCCGTCTTTTTCGTCGGCAACCTCGTGCGCCTCGTGCGCTACGTGCGCGGGCTCGACTGGAAGCTCGACCGCGTGGCCTACGGAGCCCACCCCGCCCACGGGGCGCGGGGCGCCCTGCGCTCGATCCTCTTCTGGCTGATCCCCTTCGGGACCCACAGCTGGCGCAACAACCCGGGGTTCACGCTGCTCGTCTTCACCCTGCACGTGGGGCTGATCTTCACCCCCCTCTTCCTCCTCGCCCACAACATCCTCCTCGAGGAACGCTGGGGGTTCCGCCTGTGGTCCATGCCGGGCTGGCTCGCCGACACGCTGACCATCGCCGTCCTTGTCTCGGCGGCGCTGCTCGTGCTGCGCCGGATCGCGCTTCCGGAGGTGCGGTTGATCACGAGCGCCTACGATTACGCGCTGATCGGCGTGGCCGCCGCGCCGTTTTTGAGCGGCCTGATCGCCCGCTACGCCTACGCGCAAAGCGAGTTCTGGCTCATCGTGCACGTCCTCTGCGGGGAGCTCTTCCTCGTCGCGATCCCGCTCACGAAGCTGTCTCATTTCGTGCTCTTTTTTGCGACCCGCGCCCAGATCGGGATGGACTTCGGCATCAAGCGGGGCGGCATGAAAAGCCGCGGCCTGCAGTGGTAGGCCCGCGGCGCGCCCGCCCGGCGAACGGAGGTTGGAAAGAGCCATCATGCCCGAGGGAAAACTCTGCAACCGACAGCCCGTGACGACACTCGAGCAGCTCCAGGCGCTGCTCGCCGACAAGGGCGGAAAGCAATACTACGAGGAGATGAACCGCCTCGAGGTGGACGACAAGGCCCTCTGGGACCTCGTCCAGCGCACCTGCAAGTCGCGCATCCGCACCTGGCTCGAGATCTGCACGCACTGCGGCCTGTGCGCCGAGAGCTGCTTCTACTACCTCGCCAACCACAAGGACCCCACCCAGGTGCCGGCCTACAAGATCCAGAGCACGCTGGGCGAGATCATCCGCCGCAAGGGACGGGTGGACAACGCCTTCATGCAGTACACGATGGACACGGTGTTCGCCAAGTGCACCTGCTGCAACCGTTGCGCGATCTACTGCCCGCTCGGGATCGACACCGGGGTCATGGCGAGCTACACGCGCGGGCTGCTCTTCTCTCAGGGCTTCACCCCCTGGGAGATGAAGATCGGCTCCGGCATGCACCGCGTCTTCCGCGCGCAGATGGATGTCACGACCGAGGACTGGGTCGACACCTGCCAGTGGATGGCCGAAGAGACGTCCGAGGAGTGGCCGGGGCTCGAGATCCCGATCGACAGGGAAAACGCCGACATCCTTTACACGGTGAACGCGCGCGAGCCCAAGCACTACCCCGAGGACATCGCCCAGGCCGCGATCCTCTTCCACGTCGCCGGGGAGAACTGGACGGTCCCCAGCGAGGGCTGGGAGGAGACGAGCCTCGCCATGTTCGCCGGCGACTGGGAAGGCTGCCGCCAGCAGGTGCAGAGCGTCTACGACGCCATGGCCCGGCTCAAGCCCAAGCGCATGGTGGTCACCGAGTGCGGGCACGCCTACCGCGCGACCGTGATCGAGGGCCCCTACTGGGCGGGGCTGCCCACCGGGAAGACCCCCGTCGAGACGCTCCACTACGTGGAATGGGTGGCCGAGGCGCTGCGCACCGGCAAGCTCAAGATCGACCCCAAGAGGAAGATCAAGGAGCCGGTCACCTACCAGGACTCCTGCAACTACATCCGCAACGGCGGGCTCGCCGCGGCCGCGCGCTATATCATGAGCCAGATCGCCGAGGACTTCCGCGAGATGGGCCCGAGCCGCGAGCACAACTTTTGCTGCGGCGGCGGGGGCGGGCTGAACGGCATCGGCCGCTACCGCGAGCAGCGCAACGTGGGGCTCAAGGTGAAGCGCGACCAGATCCTCGCCACCGGCGCGAAGCTCGTGGTCGCCCCGTGCCACAACTGCTGGGACGCGATCCGGGATCTCGAGGAGATCTACCGCATCGGCATCCGCTGGAGCTTTCTCAAGCCCCTGTTGATCAACATGATCGAGGTGCCCGAGCACCTCCGGCCGGCGGAGGAGTGAACCCCATGGACACCGTGCGCATCGCCCCCGACGGGGGGTTGATCCGGGACAGCCGGCCGGTCGCCGACGAGCCGCTGCGGCACCTCGGCAGCCGGGTCCTGCTCGACCCCGGGTTCACCCTGCGGAGCTTCTTCCGCATGATCGAGCGCTACCCCGACTTCGCCCGCCTGAACGTCTTTCTGCCCGAGTGCCTGGAGCTCTACCGCGCCTGCCCCGCCGGGGAGTGCGCCGCCCCGGGGATCGGCCGCCTCGAATTCTACAAGACCGTCGAGATGAGCGGGTTTCCCGGCGAGCCGCGGCTGGAGATCTACCACACCCTCTGCGGCCGCGAGGGGGAGGAGACCTGCGAGGTCCGCTCCCTCCCCCTGGAGCAGCTTCTCGACCTTCCCCTGCAGATCGGCAAGCTCAAGCACGTCGTCTTCGGCGACCGCGTCGATGTCCTCGAGTTCGACACCGTCTTCAACCTCTTCGAGTTCATCGAGGGGATCGTCTGGCAGCTCAGCTTTCACCGCAGCCCCAAAGAGTGCGCGCTGAGGAGATGAGCCATGTTCAAGAAACTGCTCTTTGCGACCACGGCATCCCCGGTGTGCGACAACGCGGCCAAGGTCGCCTTCGATCTCGAGATGAAATGGGAGGCGAAGCTGTTCATCCTGCACGTCCTGGGCATCCCCAGCCGCGGGTTCGGGCTGCAGGTGATCGACGTGCGCACCGGCGAGAAGGAGCAACCCAGCCCCGACTACCTCGAGTGGGTCACCGAGGAGCTGAAGACCACCTACGCCGCCTTCCTCGAGGAGAGCAACGCGCAGATCGTCACCGCGGTCGGGGAGCCCTACCGGGAGATCCTGCGGCTGGCCCGCAAGGAAGACGTCGACATGATCCTCATGGGCGCCCACAGCCGCGACGAGGAGGTCGGCGCCGCGCGCCACCGCCAGGTGGCCGGGAGCACGCTGCGGCGCGTCGCCAAGGCGGCGCGCTGCCCGGTGGTCATCGTGAACCGGCCCTGCACCACGTGCTGGAAGCTCTTCTCCAACATCGTCGTGGGCACCGATTTCTCGAAGGCCTCGGAGTCGGCCATGCTCTGGGGCTACAAGCTCGCCCGCGAGGTGGGGGCGAACCTGCATCTCTTCCACGCCGTCGACATCACCGCCGAGGGGCTGACCCGCCCGGCCGGGCAGCCGGTCCTCGAGCAGCGCCTCCTCGAGGCGCGCCGCCGCATCGAGCATCACCTGCTGCCGAAGCTGCGGGGCTACGAGAAGACCACGGTCGAGGTCTGGGAGGGCATCCCCTACGTCGAGATCCTCAAGTTCGCGCGCGCGCGGCAGGCGGACCTGATCGTGATGGCCCACCACACCCGCGAGGTCGACCCCGAGGAGGCCGAGCTGGGCAGCACGGTCGAGGAGGTGGTCCTGCGCTCCTCCTGCCCCGTGGCGAGCGTGAATCACCCCGACAAGGTGGCCGATCTCCTCTGACCCCGGGCGGCGCGGCGTGGAGAAAAAGCGCGTTCTCTTCGTCGACGACGAACTCGACATGCGCATCTACCTCGCCACCGTGCTCCGCACGGCGGGCTACGAGGCGAGCGGCGCGCGCAATGCCCGCGAGGCGCTGGATCAGGCACGGCGGACGCCCCCCGACCTCATCCTCATGGACGTGATGATGCCGCAGGCGGGGGGGGTCGTCCTCTACCAGGAGCTCAAGAAGGACCCCCGCCTGCGCAACATCCCGGTCGTGGTGCTGACCGGGGTCGGCGAGAAGCCCTTCGCCCATCACCTGCGCATGCTGAACCTGCGGCTTGCGGAGCCGCTTCCACCGCCCGACGACTACCTCGAAAAACCGGTCGAACCCGACCGGCTGCTGCGGACGATCGAACGCCTCCTTTCCCGGTAGGCGGGAGCCGTTCATGGCCGAACCCCCCGAGCGCGAAACCCCGCCGGCCGAACCCGCCTCCGAGCGGCGGCTGCTGCTCGCCGACGACGAGGAGGGCATCCGCCGGGTCCTCGGCCTCACCCTCGCCGACGCCGGCTACGAGGTGCTCACGGCCGCCGACGGCGAAGAGGCCCTGGCGATCTTCCGCCGCGAGCGGCCGGCCATCGTGCTTGCCGACATCCGCATGCCCGGCCGGGACGGGATCGAACTGCTGCGCGCGATCAAGGCCGAGAGCCCCGAGACCGAGGTCATCCTGATCACGGGTCACGGGGACATGGAGCTCGCCATCCAGAGCCTCAAGCTCGAGGCGACCGATTTCGTCACCAAGCCGATCCAGGACGAGGTGCTCGAGATCGCCCTCAAGCGCGCCCGCGAGCGGCTGGCGATGCGGCGCCAGCTCCGCGAGTACACCGAAAACCTGAAGCGGCTGGTGCGCAAGCAGGCCGCGCGCCTGGTCGAGCGCGAGCGCCTGGCGGCCGTCGACCAGGCGATCGAGGGCTTCTCCTCGGCCTTCCGGGGTCTGGCCGGGGACTTCGAGGGGGGCGTGCGCTTCTTCAACGACCTGCCCTGTTTCGTCTCCGTGCACGACCGCGACCTCGTCGTCGTCTCGGCGAACCCCCTCTACGAATCGCGCCTGGGCGACCGCATCGGCCGGCGCAGCTGGGAGATCTACCCCGAGCGCAGGGACGACCCCTACCGCTGCCCCGTGGCCCTCACGGTGGAATCGGGCCAGAGCCGGCGCAGCGAGGAGACGATCGAGGCGGCCGACGGCGCCCGCTTCCCGGCGCTCGTGCACACCGTGCCGATCCGCAACCGCGCCGGCGAGGTCGAGCTCGTCCTCGAGTTCGCGCTCGACATCTCCGAGGTCACGCGCCTGCGCGAGGAGCTGCGCACCACCCAGGAGCGGCTCGCCGCGCTCGGCCTGATGGTGAGCTCGGTCTCCCACGGCGTGAAGGGCATCCTGACCGGCCTCGACGCGGGCCTCTACCTCGCCCGCTCCGGGCTGGCCCAGGGCCGCCCGGAGCGGGTAGCGGAGGGGCTCGAGGTCGCCTCCGAGATGGTCGAGCGGGTGCGTCGCGTGGTGCTCGATGTGCTCTCCTTCGCCAAGGAGCGGCCGCTCGAGGCGCGGCGCATGACGGTCGCCGAGTTCGCCGAGGCGCTTTTGGGGGTGGCCTCCCACAAGGCCCGCCGCCACGGGATCGAACTCGTCGCCGCGGTCTCCCCCGAGGCGGGCGAGTTCGCCGTGGACGAGGGGATCCTCCTGCCGGCGATGCTGAACCTTTTCGACAACGCCGTGGACGCCTGCCTGGCCGCCCCCGAGCGGGGTCCGCACACGATCCGCTTCCGCGCCGCAGGCGATGCGCGCGAGGTCGTTCTGGAGGTCGAGGACGACGGGGTGGGGATGGACGACGCGGTCCGCGACCGCCTCTTCGAGCTTTTCTTTTCCTCGAAGGGCAAGGCCGGCACGGGGCTCGGGCTCTTTCTCGCCCGCCAGGCCGTGCTGCGGCACGGGGGGGGGATCGAAGTCCGCTCCGAGCCGGGCCGGGGCTCCACCTTCCGCGTGCGCCTGCCGCGGGAGCCCCGGGAGGCGAGCGGGGCCCCGCCGCAGACCGCCTGAGCCGGCGTTTGCGCCGGCGTTGCGCTTTCCGCTATAGTTGAAGCGCCATGAGCCGCCCGTTCGCCCTGATCCAGCGCAGCCTCGCCGCCAAGCTCATCCTGAGCGTGGGCCTGATCCTTCTGCTCACCATCACGACCTGGTCCTATTTCAGCATCGCCTACCAGAAGCGGAGCCTGGAGCAGCAGGTCGTCCAGCACACCGACACCCTGGGGGACGCGATCAAGCTCGGCGCGCACTACGCCATGATGCTCAACGCGCGCGAGGACATCAACCAGGTCATCACGAACATGGGCAGGCTGCCCCAGGTCCGCAACATCCGCATCTACAACAAGGAGGGGGCGATCAAGTACTCGAACCGCCCCGAGGAAGTCGAGCAGGTGACGAACATCGTCTCCGAGGCCTGCCACATCTGCCACCACTCCGAGCCCGCGCTCGTCGAGGTGGGGCTGCGCGAGCGCATCCGCTACTTCCGGGACGCCGACGGGCAGGCCGTGCTGGGGCTGATCAGCCCGATCTACAACGAGCCCGGCTGCGCGACCGGGGGCTGCCACTTCCACCCCGCCGACAAGCGGGTCCTGGGCGCGCTCGATGTCGTGGTCTCGCTTGCCGGCACCGAGGACGAGATCCGCTTCATGGAGCAGGGCGTGATCGGGCTCGCCTTGGCCGTCTTTCTCGTCACCGCGGCGATGATCTTCCTCTTCGTCCTGCGCTTCGTGAACCGGCCGATCCGCGCGCTGATCGCCGGCACCCAGGCCATCTCGCGCGGGGACTACGGGGTGCGCCTCGCGATCGACCGCACCGACGAGATGGGCCAGCTCGCGGCGGCGATGAACTTCATGTGCCAGGAGATCGGCCAGAAGCAGGCCGAGCTGAACCGCCAGCGCGACGAGTACCTGAACCTCTTCAACACGGTTCCCTGCGTGATCACCGTCCAGGACCGAAGCTACCGCCTGCTCCAGTACAACAAGGAGTTCGCCGACCTCTTCGACCCCCGGCCGGGCGATTTCTGCTACCACGCCTACAAGGGGCGAAGCGAGCGCTGCCCCAACTGCCCCGTGGAGAAGACCTTCGCCGACGGCCGGATCCACATCAGCGAGGAGCGGGGCATCCACAAGGACGGCACGCCCGCCTACTGGCTCGTGAAGACGACCCCCATCCGCAACGCCGAGGGCGAGATCGTGGCCGCCATGGAGGTGAACCTCGACATCACCCACCTCAAGCAGCTCGAGTTTCTCCTGGAGCGCTCCGAGCGCAAGTACCACGAGATCTTCAACAACATCCCCAACCCCGTCTTCGTCCTGGACGCCGAGACCCTCGAGATCCGCGACGGCAACGCGGCGGTGGAGCGCATCTACGGCTTTTCCCGGGAGGAGCTCATCGGGCGGGGCTTTCTCGACCTCTTCCCGCCCGAGGAGCGCGGCCGCATGCAGGAGCGGATCCGCCGCGTGAACGTGATCCACCAGCTGCGGCAGCTGCGCCGCGACGGAAGCGCCCTCTTCGTGGACATGTGGATCTCGCCCGCCGAGTACCCCGGCCGCCGGGTGCTTCTGGTCACGACGAGCGACATCACCCAGCGGCTTGAGACCGAGCAGCAGCTCATCCAGGCAAGCAAGATGGCGACCCTGGGCGAGATGGCGACCGGGGTCGCCCACGAGCTGAACCAGCCGCTGGCGGTGATCAAGACGGCAAGCCGCTTCTTCGTGAAGAAGATCCGCGCCGGCCAGGAGATCGCCCCCGAGGTGCTCGCCGCGATGGCCGAGGAGATCGACAGCCACGTCGACCGGGCCAGCCGCATCATCAACCACCTGCGGGAATTCGGCCGCAAGAGCGAGCACGCCCTCGAACCCGTCTCCCTGAACGAGGTGCTGCGGCGGACGGCCGAGATGTTCAGCCAGCAGCTGAAATCCCGCGGCATCGAGATCGTCTGGGATCTGGAGGAAGACCTTCCGCCCGTGCTCGCCGAGGCGAACCGCCTCGAGCAGGTCTTCATCAATCTCCTGATCAACGCCCGGGATGCGATCGAGGAGAGGGTCGCCGCCCACCCTCACCGGAAGGGGAGCAAGAAGATCTTCGTGAGCAGCCGGCGGGCGGGCGGTCAGGTCCTGGCGCGGGTTGAGGACACCGGAACGGGCATCCCGGCCGCGATCCTCGCCCGGATTTTCGAGCCCTTCTTCACCACCAAGAAGGTGGGCAAGGGGACGGGGCTCGGGCTCTCCATCAGCTACCAGATCGTGCGGGACTTCGGGGGGACGATCCGCGCCGAGTCGGCCCCCGGGGAGGGGGCCGCCTTCGTGGTCGAGCTGCCGGCCGGACAGGAGGGGACCGGATGAGCGCCGCGGAGGACCGCCGCATCCTGCTCGTGGACGACGAGGCCGGCATCCGCCGGGTCCTCTCGCTCACCCTGGCCGACGCCGGCTGGGAGGTCCTGTGCGGCGAAAACGGCGAGGAGGCCCTCGCGCTCTTCCGCGAGCACCGGCCGCCCATCGTGTTGACCGACATCAAGATGCCCGAAATGGACGGGATCGAGCTGCTGCGCGCGATCAAGGCCGAGAGCCCCGAGACCGAGGTGATCATGTTCACCGGCCACGGGGACATGGATCTCGCCATCCAGAGCCTCAAGCACGAGGCGACCGATTTCGTCACCAAGCCGATCCACGACGAGGTGCTCGAGATCGCCCTCAAGCGCGCCCGCGAGCGGATCGCGCTGCGCCGCCAGCTCCGGGAGTACACCGAAAACCTGGAGCGCCTGGTCGAGGAGAAGGCGCGCCGGCTGATCGAGGCCGAGCGGCTGGCGGCCGTGGGGCGGACGGCGGCCGAGCTCGCCCACACGATCAAGAACCTCGCCAACGCCCTGGGCGGGAGCCTCTACGTGATCGGCCAGGGGATCGAGCGCGAGGAGAAGGAGACCCTGCGCGCGGGCTGGGGCATGGTCCAGCGGAACGTCGAGCGGATCAAGGCCCTGGCCCTCGATCTCCTCCAGTTCGGCCGCTACGCCGTGGTGCAGCCGGCGCCGGCCGATCCCAATTTCCCCGCCGAGGAGGCGGCGCGGCTCGTCGCCGGGCGGCTCGAGGGCGAGGGGATCGGCTTTGGCCTCGAGACCGCCCCCTCCGCCCCGGCCGTCCCGATCGACGCCGAGGCCCTCCAGCGCGCGCTCGTGAACCTCCTCGTCAACGCCGCCGAATCGTTCCGCGAGCTGCCGGAGGGGGACCGGCGGGCGCGGCGCGTGTCGCTTCGCGTGCGGCCGCTGCCGGAGGGCGGGGTTGTCTACGAGGTCGAGGACAACGGCTGCGGCATGGAGGAGGAGGTCCGCAGCCGGCTCTTCCAGGGGTTCTTCACCACCAAGGGGACGGCGGGCTCGGGGATCGGGCTGATGCTGACGCGGCGCGTCGTGGAGGGGCACGGCGGGACGATCGCGGTCGAAAGCCGGCCGGGCGTGGGAACGCGCGTCCGCCTCCTGCTCCCCGCCGCGGCGGAGGGGTCGCGGTGAGGCCCCGCCCCGGGCCGGTTCAGCCGATCGTGTTCTTGACGATCCCGATCAGCTTCTCGGGGTCGAAGGGCTTCCTCACGAAGGCGACCGCATCCTTGACGGCGTGGTCGCCGTCGATCCCGCTGATCACGATGACGGGGATGTCCTTCAGCTCCCGGTCCTGGCGCAGCTTGCGGTAAAACCGCGGGCCCCACTCGCCGGGCATCTGCAGGTCCAGGGTGATCAGGTCCGGCTTCTCCCGCCGCACCACCTCGAGCCCCTCCATGCTGCTCGAGGCGGTGCAGGTGGCGTAGCCGTTGTCGCTGAAGACGGCCTGGAGGTAGCGGACGATCACCGGGTCGTCGTCGATGATGAGGATTTTCTTCGGCATCGTCGGTGCCCCCTTCGCGGTTCGTGGGCGGCGGCGACGGCCCTAGCCCCGCCGGTGGCATTCCCCGCAGAGGATCGGCCCCCGGCGTCGCTCGAGGTGGCAGCCCTGGCAGTTGCGGTGAAAGGCCTTGCGCAGCCCGGGCCGGCCGTTCTCGTCGCTCAAGCCGTGGCAGTCCGCGCAGCGCCGGTCCTCGGAGGATTCGTCCTCCAGGCGCCTGCCGCCCTCGTAGACGTGGTGGCATTCGTTGCAGGCCTCGATCCCGGCCTTCTCGTTGTGGGCGTCGTGGGCGAAGACGGCGGGCGGCCGCTGCGGGCGGGGGAAGGGGTCGGAGGAGACCGTCTTCATCTCCTCCTGGGACCCGGCGCCCAGGGCCCACAAGACGGCCAGGGCGGCGGCGATCATGCCGGTTGCGGCGAGGCGTCTCATCGCGGCCTCCCCCTCACGGTTTTTCCATCACCTGGTAGAGGATGTCCCCCAGGAAGCGGGTTTCCACCCCCAGGTCGTAGTGGTGGATGATGTCCTCGATGCCGCTGTGGCAGTTGTGGCAGGGGGTGATCACGATCTTTGCCCCCTTGAGCTTGGCGGCGGCGATCTGCTCGGCCTTGACGCGGTTGCTCTCGACGCGGTGCTTCTTGTACGGGGGCCCGCAGTTGATGACCCCGCCTCCCGCGCAGCAGCAGTAGTTGTGCTCGCGGTTGGGCTCCATCTCGATGAAGTGCGCGCAGGTCCGCCGCACCACCGCGCGCGCCTTCTCGTGAAGCCCGCCCCCGCGGACCACGTTGCAGGGGTCGTGCAGGGTCACCGGTTCCTCGAACAGGCGCGCGACCCGGATGCGCCCCTCCTCGAGCAGCTCGTGGTAGAAATCGATCGCGTGCACGATCGGGATCGGCGGCATGCTCCAGCCGAGCCAACGGTTGCCGACGTCGTAGACCGAGCGGAAGGCGTGGCCGCACTCGCCCATGACGATGCGGTTCACGCGCAGGCGGGCGGCGGTCTCGAAATGCGCCCGCTTGAGGCGGCCCATGATCTCGTTGTCGCCGGTGAACATGGCCATGTCGCTGTTGTCCCAGCCGGGGGTCGCCGGCATGGTCCAGTCGACCCCGGCGACGTGCAGGATCACGGCCGCCTGGTAGATGAGCTGGGCCTGGAACTTCGGCTCGGGGCCGATCACCGAGTAGAGGATGTCGGCCCCCTCCTTCTCGAGCGGGATCCGCAGGTCGGGGATCTCGCCGCGGGCTTCCTCCTCCTGCCACATCAGGGTGTCGATCCACTCGTCGTCCTTGACCCACATCTGGTTCAGGGTCGCGGCGTGGCTGTGCGCGGTGTCCTGGATGTAGAGGGGGGTCACCCCCAGGAGGTGGCAGATCCGGCGCACGACGAGCATGAGGTAGGCGACGTCGATCCCGAAGGGGCAATACATCGCGCAGCGCTTGCAGAGGTTGCAGTGGGTGGAGGCGACGATGCGCGCCTGCTTGATGAACTCGGGGCCGACGCGACCGTCCCGGCGAAGCATCTCCCAGAGGGTCTGTTTCACCTTGCCGACCGGCGAGTAGGCAGGGTCGCGGTCGCGGGAGAGGAAGAAATGGCAGGCCTCGGAGCAGAGGCCGCAGTGGATGCAGGTGTCGACGTAGGCCTTGAGCCGGGCGCCGGTCTCGCCGGAGAGGACCCGGCGGATGACCTTGCGGATCCGCTCCTCGGTCAGACCGGCGATGCCGCGCTCGATCCCCTCGTCGACGGCGGGGTGGGCGCCTTTCGGTTTCGTTTCGGGCATAAACCCTTGCCTCCGTGCGCCCTTGCCGGCTCTGGGCTCACCAGTCCCGGGCGTGGCGCACCGCCCCGAACTCGCTTCCCATGTAGGCCCGCGTGAGGGGGGCGAAGAGCATGTGGCGGATGCGCGTGAAGGGGACGGCGACGAGCAGCGCCTCCCCGCTTACGACATGCAGCAGGGTGAAGAGCCGCACGTCGAACCACTGGTAGTAGGCGATGACCCCGGTGACGAAGGGCGCGGCGGTGAGTCCCAGAATGACATAATCGGAGGCCGAGGTCACGTAGGCGACCTCCGGGGTGACGCGGCGGCGGACGAAAAAGAAGACGCAGCCGCCGATCACGATGAGCGACAGGACGATCGCCCAGGCATCCGGCAGCGCCGGCCAGCTCACGTTCCAGGCCTCGTCCCAGAGGACGACGTGGGCGAGCAGGAAGACGGGGGTGATCAGCAGGCTGAGGTGAAAGGCGAAGGTCACGACCGTGAGGACGGGGTGCCGCCGCCAGTTCGCGGTCGCAAAGGGGACGATCCAGTGGCCGATCGAGCGCAGGCTGTAGCGGAGGCTGAGGTAGGTGAAGAGGAAGCGCTCGCGCCGGCGGGCGAGGAGGAAGAGTTCGAGAAGGCGAAAGAGACTTCCGCCGACAAAAACGGCAAACGACGCCCACAGGAGCGGCCCGGTCGCCAGGAGGTAGAGCTCGTTCATGGCTCAGACCTTTCCGAAATCCTCGAGCGGCAGCACGCGCCGCCGGAAGAGGCCCCCCTCGACGGTGCGCAAAAGCAGCCGGTCGCCCGCGGGGCTGAAGACCGGGTCCCAGGCCGCCTCGGCCGCGAGCTCCCAGGGCCGGTCGTCGAGCAGGTAGCCGAAGCGCCCCTGTTCCTTGAAGCGCACGCACAGCCGGCCCCCGTCGGGCGAGAAGACCGGGGAGAAGACCATCTGGCGGGCTTGGCGCCACACCCGGCCGTCGACGGCGATCGTCCAGCGGCCGCGGTCCTTGAAGCGCACGGCGAGGCGGCCGCCCGCGGGGCTGAAGCAGGGGTCGCTCGCCATCTCCCCCGCCGTCGCCTTCCAGGGCCGGCCGTCGACGGCGACCGTCCAGCGCCCGAAGGCGGGGGCGACCACCGCGGCGATTTGCCGCCCGTCGGGGGAGACCTGCGGCTGCCAGAGCTGGACGAAGGGCCGGTCCCAGAGGATGCGGCCGTCCTCGGCGAGCCACCAGCTCCCCTCCCGGCGCACCGGGGCGAGCACCGTGCCGCGGACCGGGTGCACGAGGGGGGTCCAGACGCAGGCGAAGGTCTCGCCCCAGGGCGTTCCGTCCACGGCGATCGTGTACTCGGTGGGACTCAGGCGCACCTCGGCCGCAAGTCGCCCCCCGCCGTCTGCGCCGCAGGCGAGGCCCCAGACGTTCATGAAGCGGCGCTCCCAGGGGCGGCCGTCCACGGCGGCGGTGTAGATCCCCTCCCGGTACTTGACGATGTCGCCTTCGCTCAACGGCTCGGTCTGCACCACGGCGGCGGTCGCGGCGCCGTCCGCGCGCAGCAGGGGGCAGGTCAGGTTGGGGAAGGTTTCCTCCCAGGGGACGTCGTCGACGGCCATCCCGTAGGCCATGTCCTGCTGGAAGGCGACGGCGATGCGCGAGCCGTCCCGGCTGAAGAGCGGGCTCCAGACGAAGGAAAAACGGTTTTCCCACGGCACCCCGTCCACGACCACCGTCCATTCGCCCTCGCGGGAGGCGAGCGCGACCAGGCGCCCGTCGGGCGCGTAGCGCAGGTGCCAGATCTTCTCGAAGGGCTCCGGCCAGGGTTCCCCGTTCACGCAGACGCTGAAGCCCTCCTCCCCGAGGCGGACGACGGCGGCGGCGGCATCGCCTGCGGGGCTCGCCTGGATCTCCTCGACCCAGAGGAAACGATCACGCCAGGGAGACAGCGGGAGGTCGACGATCGCGGGGTCCCAGGGGCCATCGGTTGACCGCGTCATGCCCGCTCCTTGGTTGCGGTTGAACGGGAAGACGGAGCGTTCGCCCGGCGGCGGGGGAAGGGCCTTTGCGATGCCGCCGGGTGAGGTGCGAAGCCTGAAACCGGGCCGAACGTACCCGAAGCGGTCAGAAAATGCAAGGGCTGGAAACATCGGGGAATTCTTGACAGCCGCGGATCCGGTTGATAGAGATTCTCTTTCTTTTTCCCCCCGAAACGAGACGCCTGCGCCATGGTGGAATTCCGTTTCCAAGACCTGTTCCCGCTGGCACCGGAGGAGACCGCCTACCGGCGGCTCACGCCGGACTTCGTCGGCACCTCGTCGTGGGAAGGCCGGGAGATCCTGCGGGTCGACCCCCGGGGGCTCACCGAGCTCGCCTACCGGGCCTTCACCGACGTCGCGCACCTCTATCGGCCCTCGCACCTGCGGCTGCTGTCCCGGATCTTCGAGGACCCCGAGAGCTCCCCGAACGACCGCTACGTCGCCCTCGAGCTGCTCAAGAACGCCGTGATCGCCGCGGAGAAGGTCTTCCCCATGTGCCAGGACACGGGCACGGCGATCGTCATCGGCAAAAAGGGCCAGGCCGTCTTTTCCGGAGACGCCGACGAGGAGGCCCTCTCGCGGGGGGTCTTCCGGGCCTACACCGAGGGGAACCTGCGCTATTCGCAGAACGCGCCGCTCACCCTCTACGAAGAGGTGAACACGGGCTCCAACCTCCCGGCGCAGATCGAGATCTATGCCGCAGGCGGCGGCGAGTACCGCTTTCTCTTCATCGCCAAGGGCGGGGGCTCGGCGAACAAGACGCTCCTCTTCCAGGAGACCAAGGCCGTGCTGAACCCGAAGGCCCTCCTCGAGTTCATGACGGCCAAGATGAAGACCCTCGGGACCGCCCCCTGCCCGCCCTACCACCTCGCCTTCGTCGTGGGCGGGCTGTCGGCGGAGATGACCCTCAAGACCGTGAAGCTGGCGACCGCGGGGGCTCTGGACGGGTTGCCGACGAAGGGGGGCCCTGCCGGGCACGCCTTCCGGGACCTCGAGATGGAGGCGGCGCTGATGCGCGCCGCGCGCGAAATCGGCTTCGGTGCGCAGTTCGGCGGCAGATGGTTCTGCCTCGAGACCCGCGTGATCCGGCTGCCGCGGCACGGCGCCTCCTGCCCGATCGGGCTGGGGGTGAGCTGCAGCGCCGACCGCAACGTCAAGGCCAAGATCACCCGCGAGGGGCTCTTCCTCGAGGAGCTCGAAACCGACCCCGCGCGCTACCTGCCGCAGGTGCGCGTGGAGGCGGGATGCGCCGTCGCCGTCGACCTGAACCGGCCGATGGCGGAGATCCGCGCGCAGCTGAGCCGCCACCCGGTCGCCACCCCGCTGCTGCTCAGCGGCCCGCTCGTCGTCGCCCGGGACATCGCCCACGCGCGGCTCTACGAACGCCTCCGGCGCGGGGAGGGCCTGCCCGCTTACTTCCGGGACCACATCATCTACTACGCCGGGCCGGCCAAGACCCCCCCGGGCCATGCCGCCGGCGCCTTCGGGCCCACGACCGCGGGACGCATGGACGCCTACCTCCCCGAGTTCCAGCGGCACGGGGCCTCGCTCGTGACGCTCGCCAAGGGCAACCGCAGCCGCGCCGTCACCGAGTCCTGCCAACGCCACGGCGGCTTCTACCTCGGCTCGATCGGCGGGGCGGCCGCGCGGCTGGGCAAGGAGTGCATCCTCGCCATGGAAGTGCTCGAGTTCCCGGAGCTCGGCATGGAGGCCGTCTACCGGATCCTCGTGAAGGATTTCCCGGCCTTCATCGTCGTGGACGACAAGGGAAACGACTTTTTCGAAACCCTCGTGAAATGAACCCGCGCCGACCGGCCCCCCGTGCCGCCCTCGCGGCGGCACGGGAAGAGCCCGATCCCCTCTTCGGCGCCAAGGAGAACCGCATGGGCAAGCAGACGATGAAAACGATGGACGGCAACACGGCCGCGGCCCACGTGGCCTACGCCATGAGCGAAGTGGCGACGATCTACCCGATCACCCCCTCGTCGCCGATCGCCGAGATCGCCGACGAGTGGGCGGCCGCCGGCCGCAAGAACATCTTCGGCCAGACGATGACCGTGCGCCAGATGCAGTCCGAGGCGGGCGCCGCCGCGGCCGCCCACGGGGCGCTCGCCGCGGGGTCGCTGACGACGACCTTCACCGCCTCGCAGGGGCTGCTCCTCATGATCCCCAACATGTACAAGATCGCCGGCGAGCTCCTGCCCGGCGTGTTCCACGTCACCGCGCGCGCGATCGCCGCCCATGCGCTCTCGATCTTCGGGGACCACCAAGACGTGATGGCGACCCGCCAGACCGGTTTCGCCCTGCTCGCCTCGGCCTCGGTGCAGGAGGTGATGGACCTGGGGCTCGTCGCCCACCTGGCGGCGATCGCATCGAGCGTCCCCTTTCTCCACTTCTTCGACGGCTTCCGCACCTCCCACGAAATCCAGAAGATCGCCGTGATCGACCCCGCGGACATGGCGGCGCTCGTCGATCGGGACGCCGTGGAGCGCTTCCGGCAGCGGGCGGCGAACCCCGAGCGGCCCGAGCTGCGCGGCACGGCGCAGAACCCGGACATCTACTTCCAGGGCCGCGAGGCGGCGAACCCCTTCTACCTCAAGGTGCCGGGGATCGTGGCCGAGGCCATGCGCAAGGTGGCCGCCCTCACCGGGCGTTCCTACCGCCCCTTCGACTACGTGGGCGACCCGCAGGCCGAGTGCGTGATCGTTTCCATGGCCTCCTCCTGCGAGACGGTCGAGGAGACGATCCATCATCTCATCGGCCGCGGCGAGAAGGTGGGCCTGGTCAAGGTCCGGCTCTTCCGGCCCTTCGTCAAGGAGTGGCTGCTCGAGGCGATCCCCCCCTCGGCTAAGGTGCTGAGCGTCCTCGACCGCACCAAGGAGCCCGGCGCCTTGGGTGAGCCGCTCTACGAGGACGTCTGCACCGCCTACATCGACGCCGGCCGGCCCGCCCCGCGGATCCTCGCCGGCCGCTACGGGCTGGGCTCCAAGGAGTTCAACCCCGCCATGGTGAAGGCGGTCTTCGACAACATGAAGGCCGCCCGGCCGAAGCACCATTTCACCGTCGGCATCATCGACGACGTGACCCACAGCTCGCTCGAGGTCGGACCCAGCCTGGATGTCACCCCGCCCGGCACGGTGCAGTGCAAGTTCTGGGGCCTGGGCGCGGACGGGACCGTCGGGGCGAACAAGAGCGCGATCAAGATCATCGGCGACCACACCGACCTCTACGCCCAGGCCTACTTCGCCTACGACTCCAAGAAGTCGGGCGGAATCACGATTTCGCACCTGCGTTTCGGGAGAAAGCCGATCCAGTCGACCTACCTGATCGACAGCGCCGACTACATCGCCTGCCACAAGGACACCTACGTCCAGATCTACGACGTCCTCGAGGGGATCAAGGAGGGCGGGACCTTCGTCCTGAACTCGTCCTGGACGCTCGCGGAGATGGAGGAGAAGCTCCCCGCCCGCGTGCGCCGCACGATCGCGCGCAAGAAGCTCGCCTTCTACAACATCGACGCGGTGAAGATCGCCCAGGAGGTGGGCCTCGGCGGGCGGATCAACATGATCATGCAGACCGCCTTCTTCAAGCTCGCCAACGTGCTCCCCGTGGAGGAGGCGATCGGCTACCTCAAGGGCGAGATCCGGAAGATGTTCGGCAAGAAGAGCGAAACGCTCGTCGCCATGAACCACGCCGCCGTGGATGCCACGCTCGCCCACCTCGTGCGGGTCGACTACCCCGCCTCCTGGGCGCAGGCGGGCGAGGAGACCCGCGGCGAGAGCGGGGAGCCCGCCTGGGTGCGCGAGGTCATGCGCCCCATCCTCGCCCAGCAGGGCGACAAGCTCCCGGTGAGCAAGTTCGCCCCCGACGGGATCTTCCCCGTGGCCACCTCCCGCTGGGAGAAGCGCGGGGTCGCGATCAGCGTGCCGGAGTGGATCGCCGAGAACTGCATCCAGTGCAACCAGTGCGCCATGGTCTGCCCGCACGCGAGCATCCGCCCCTTCCTCGTGACCGAGGAGGAGCTCAAGGCCGCGCCCGCGGGCTTCGAGGCGAAGAAGGCGGTCGGAAAGGAGCTTCAGGGGTACTTCTTCCGCATCCAGGTCGACACGCTCGACTGCATGGGCTGCGGCAACTGCGCCGACATCTGCCCGGCGAAGAAGAAGGCCCTCGTGATGAAGCCGCTCGAGACCCAGACGGAGCAGCAGGTGCCGCTCTGGGAGTACGCGATCGGGCTGCCCGTGCGCGACAGCCTGGTCGGCCGCTTCACGGTCAAGGGAAGCCAGTTCTGCCAGCCGCTGCTTGAGTTCTCGGGGGCGTGCGCCGGCTGCGGCGAGACCCCCTACGCGAAGCTCGTCACCCAGCTCTACGGCGACCGCATGTACATCGGCAACGCGACCGGCTGCAGTTCCATCTGGGGCGGCTCCGCCCCCTCCTCGCCCTACTGCACGAACCCCAAGGGGCACGGGCCGACCTGGGGGAACTCGCTCTTCGAGGACTCCGCCGAGTTCACCTACGGCATGTTCCTCGGCGTCTTCCAGCAGCGGCGGCGGCTCGCCGAGCTCGCCCGCCGGGCGCTCGAGGAGCGGGACGTCCCCGAGGAGGTGAAGGGGCCGCTTCGCGGCTGGCTCGAGGCCATGCAGGACCCCGAGGGCTCGCGCCGCTTCGGCGACGAGCTCAAGGCCCTGCTTCCCAAGTACGGCGCCCACCCGCTGCTCGCCGAGATCCGCAAGCAGGAGAGCCTGTTCACCAAGAAATCCTTCTGGGTCTTCCTCGGCGACGGCGCGGCCTACGACATCGGCTTCGGCGGCGTCGACCACGTGCTGGCCACGGGCGAGGACGTGAACGTGCTGGTCTTCGACACCGAGGTCTACTCGAACACGGGCGGCCAGTCCTCCAAGGCGACCCCCACCGGCTCGATCGCCAAGTTCGCGGCCTCGGGCAAGAAGACGCCCAAGAAGGACCTGGGCCTCATGATGATGTCCTACGGCTACGTCTACGTGGCGAGCGTCGCCATGGGCGCGAACAAGAACCAGCTCCTCAAGGCGATCACCGAGGCCGAGTCCTACCCGGGGCCCTCGCTCATCCTCGCCTACTCGCCCTGCATCAACCAGGGGATTCTCGTCGGCATGGGGAAAAGCCAGCAGGAGGAGGACCTCGCCGTGAAAAGCGGCTACTGGCCGCTCTACCGCTACAACCCGCGGCTGGCCCGCGAGGGGAAAAACCCCTTCCTCCTCGACTCCAAGAAGCCCGACGGGAGCCTGCGGCAGTTCCTCGAGGGCGAGATCCGCTACGCCTCCCTCAAGAAAAGCTTCCCCGAGGAGGCCGAGCGGCTCCATGCCGAGCTGAACGAGTGGGTGAACCGGCGCTACGAGCAATTCGCGAGGATGGCCGAGGCGGGCAAGGCGGAGCCTGAAACGAAGGACGCCGCCTGATCCCGGCCGCGCTCGCGGGAACCTCGTGCGGGGCGTCCGGCCGTGCGGCCGGGCGCCCCGCGGCGTTTGAGCGGGGGGGCGCTCGAGGGGGGTAAAGGAAGAAAACCCCCGCCGCTCGCGTGCGAGCGGCGGGGTTCAAGGCTTCCGGACCCTCGAGGCCTTCCGCCGAAAAAGGGTCTCCGAGGCCGGGCGCTATCCCTCCGCGGCGGGTGCGTCAACCCCGCTTGCCGCAGCGCCTGCGGCGCGGTCTTCTTCGGCTTGGGCCGCAAGCCGCCGGATCCCCCGCGCGGTCTCGGCCCGGAGCCGGGCGAGGAAGGCGGGGTCGATCGGCCCTTTCCAGGTTGCGACTTCGGTGAAGCGCCGGGGGAAAGGAACCTCCTCGGGCGTAAACCCGCCCTTCAGCCGCAGCCGCCAGCGCTCGGCCTGGACGCGGCGGGCGATCTCGGGGAGGCGAGAGGCGATTTCGCCATAGCCCGCGGCCTCGAGGCAGGCGGCGAGACGCTCTTCGGTGTAGACCGCGCGCGCAAAGAGGCAGGCCGCCATGGAGGTGAGCAGGCAGCGGCCTTGCTCCTCGGCGAAGAGGTGCCGGCAGGCGTCCTCCACGCCCGGCTTCTCGTGGCGCTGGTCGTAGGCGTAGCCTGCGCTGTCGAGGTGGGAGTGGCGGAACCCCAGGGCCTGGGAGACGAAAAAGACCTCGCCCGTGGCGTAGCCGGCCATCTCCTGCCCCAGGACACAGGCGAACTCCGCCCCGCCGTAGCGCGCCGCGGCGCGCTCGACGCCGGAGGCAAGCAGGCGGTAGAAGTCGTTTTCCCCGCGGGCGAGATGCCAGATCGCCTGCGCGTAGGCCCGGGCGTCGCCGAAGGCCAGGGGCAGGAGGGTCTCGCGCTCGGAGAGAAGCCCCGTTGCGAAAGCCTCGGTCGCCCAGGCGAGCGCAACCCCGGCCGACATCACGTCCAGCCCTGCCCGTTCCGCCTCCTCCATGAGATCGAGCGCGGCGAAGGGGTCGCAGACGGCGAGCATCGCGCCCACGGCGAAGATCGGCTCGTGGTCGTAGGAGACCTGGCGGTAGAGGTACTGGTTGGGCTCCATGAATTTTTCGCGCACGAAGCCGATGTGGATGCAGCCGACCGGGCAGCCGGCGCAGGCGGCGTTGCGCAGCAGCGTGCGCTCGGCGAAGGCCTCGCCGCTGATCGCCGCCGCGCAGGGGTCGTGGGTTTGCCTGAGGTTGCGGAACGGCAGCGCCCGGAGCGCGTTCAGGACGGCCACGTTCTCGGCGGTCCCGAGGTTGTGGTACTTGTGCATCATGTCGGTCGCCGTGAGCAGCCGGTAGACCTCCTCGAACACCCTCGGGTAGTCTTTTCCCGCCGGGATCGGCGGCGAGCCGTCCCCCTGGACGGCGATCGCCTTGAGGTTCTTCGCCCCCATCACCGCACCGGCGCCCAGCCGGCCGAAGTGGCGGTAGGTGTCCACGTTGATGCAGGCCATGGCCGCGCGCGCCTCGCCCGCGGGCCCGATGCGCAGGATGCTCCGGTGCCCGGCCCCGGGGAGGATGCGCCGCAGGATCTTGCCCGTCGCCTGGACGTCCAGGCCGCGCAGGAAATGGACATCCCGGAGGGCGAGGTGCCGCGCGCCGAGGGAAAGGCAGCTGAGTTGCGCGGCGCGGCCGGTGATCACCAGGGCGTCGAACCCCGCCAGGCGCAAGGCGAGTGCGGAGCGTCCCCCGCCGTGGCTTTCGGCCGCCTGGCCGTGGCGCGGGGAGAGGAAGGCGCAGACCGTCTTGCTCATGAGGGGGTAGAGGCCGGTCAGCGGCCCGACGGCGAAGACGAGCGGCTGCTCGGGATCGTCCCAGGGGCGGTCGAGCCGGCCGAAGCGGCCGAGCAGCATCGCGGCGAGCCCGGAGCCGCCCGCCCAGCGCGAGCGGCCCTCGATCGCAAGCGTTTCGCCCCGGCCCGAGGCGAGGTCGACCCGCAGCACGCGGAAGGGGGTCTCGCTCATGGCCGCTCCTCCTCTCCGGGGCCGCCGGCCCCATCCTCGACCTCGCGGTGCTCGAGGCAGTCGTGCGGGCAGAAGGGCACGCAGCGGCCGCAGTGGATGCAGACGAAGGGCTCGCCGTCGGGCTCGAGGTGGATTGCCCCCACGGGGCAGGCCGGGGCACAGGCGCCGCAGCGGATGCAGCGCTTTTTGCGCACGACCACCCCCCCGCCGCGGCGCTGAACGAAGGCCGCCGTGGGGCAAACGGCGGCGCAGGGCGCCGGGTCGCAGGCGAGGCAGAGGTGCGCCTCGAACCCCGTGGAGAGCCCCCCGGAGGAGGCGATGCGGATGCCGGCCGTGTTCCAGGAGAGCCTGCCGTGGACGAGCCGGGCGCAGGCGAGCGAGCAGGAGTGGCAGCCGATGCAGCGCTCCATGCGGGGCGCGATGAGAATCTTCACGCCTCCTCCTCGGGCAGCCCGCGGAGTTCGCGGCAGGCCGCGATCAGGCCGGCGGTCGAGGCGTCGTGGGCCGCCCCCGGCTGCGCCCCCTCCAGCTCGGGCAGGATCCGGCCCGCCAGCTCTTTTCCCAGCTCGACCCCCCACTGGTCGAAGCTGAAGATGTTCCAGACGACCCCCTGGACGAAGATCTTGTGCTCGTACATCGCCATGAGACGGCCGAGCGTGCGGGGGGTGAGCTTGCGGAAGAGGATCGTGGTGCTCGGGCGGTTGCCCTCGAAGACCTTGTGCGGGGCGAGGCGGCGGATCTCCTCCTCAGAGGCCCCCGCGCGCCGCATCTCGGCTTCGACCTCCTCGCGGGTCTTGCCGTTCATGAGGGCCTCGGTCTGGGCGAGGAAATTGGCGAGCAGCAGGTCGTGGTGGCGGCCGAGGGGGTAGTGGCTGACGGCGGGCGCGAGGAAATCGCAGGCGACGAGCCGCGTGCCCTGGTGCAGGAGCTGGAAGAAGGCGTGCTGCCCGTTCGTCCCCGGCTCCCCCCAGAGGACCGGGCCGGTCGCGTAGGCGACGCGCCGGCCGTCGCGGTCCACGGATTTGCCGTTGCTTTCCATGTCGCCCTGCTGGAAGTAGGCCGGAAAGCGCCGCATGCACTGGTCGTAGGGCAGGATCGCGTGCGTTTCGGCGCCCAGGAAGTTGATCTGCCAGATGCCCAGAAGCGCCAGGATCACCGGCAGGTTCCGCGCGAGCGGGGTCTCGCGGAAGTGCCGGTCCATCTCGTGGGCGCCCGCGAGGAACTGCTCGAAGCGCGCGAAGCCCACGGCGCAGGCGATCGGCAGCCCGATCGCCGACCAGACGGAGTAGCGCCCGCCGACCCAGTCCCAGAAGACGAACATGTTCTCCGGGGCGATACCGAACTCGCGCACGCGGGGGGCGTTCGTCGAGACGGCGACGAAGTGGCGCGCGATGTGCGCGGGGTCGCCCGCCCGGGCGAGAAACCAGGCGCGGGCGCTGTGGGCGTTGGCCATCGTCTCCTGGGTGGTGAAGGTCTTCGAGGCGACGACGAAGAGGGTGCTCTCGGGGTCGAGCCCCTCGAGGGTCTGGGAGAGGTGCGCCCCGTCCACGTTGGAGACGAAATGGACCGCCGGGCCGCCGCGCGCGTAGGGCCGCAGGCATTCGCAGACCATCGCCGGGCCGAGGTCCGACCCCCCGATCCCGAGGTTGACCACGTCGCGGATCGGCCGCCCCGTGAACCCGCGCCAGGCGCCCGAGCGCACGGCGTCGGCAAAGCGCCGCATCTGCTCGAGGACGGCGTTCACCGCGGGCATGACGTCCCGGCCGTCGACGAAGACCGGGGTCCCGCTGCGGTTCCGCAGCGCCGTGTGCAGCACGGCGCGCCCCTCGGTCTCGTTGATTTTCTCGCCCGTGAAGAGGGCCTCGATCGCGCGGGGCAGGCCGCACTCCTCGGCGAGGGCGAGGAGCAGCTCGAGGGTCTCCGCGGTGATGCGGTTTTTGGACCAATCGACGACCATATCCCCGAGCCGCAGGGAGAAGCGGCGGAAGCGGTCGGGGTCCTCGGCGAAGAGCCGCCGCAGGTGGAGCGGCCGGATCTCCGCGGCGTGCCGGGCGAGTTTCTCCCAGGCGCGGGTGCGGGTGGGGTCGATGTGCGGCAGCATGGGCGGTCGGTCTCCCGGGGCGGTTCAGGCGGCCTCGAGGTCGATGATCTCGAGCCGGTGGTTTCTCTGGGGGTAGCGGCGCGAGGGCCCCTCGGTGAGGAAGACGAAGCGTCCCGCGCAGCCCTCCGCGGCGCACAGGGCGCGGCACCAGTCGCGCCAGCGCGCGGGATGCTCGCGCTCGAGGAGGGGCCGCACGCCGTAGGAAAAGAGGAGGTCGCGGCAGGTCTTCTCGACCGAGCTGACCGCCGTGATCCAGACCGGCAGCCGGAAACGGGCGATCCCCCGCGCCGTGCGGCCGCTGTGGGTCGGGACCACGATCGCCGCCGGGGTGAGCCGCCGCATGGCGGCCTCGAGGCTCGCCGCGATCAGCTCCCCGGGGTGGGGCGGAGCCGGGGCCTCGCACGGCGCCGGGGCCGGACCGGCGGGGCAGAACTGTTCGCGGTGGGCTTCGGTCGCGGCGGCGATGCGGCCGAGCATGGCGACCGCCTCCACCGGGAAGCGGCCCATGGCCGACTCGCCGGAGAGCATCACGGCATCGGTGCCGTCGAGGATGGCGTTGGCGACATCGGTCGCCTCGGCGCGCGTGGGGATCCGGTGGGCGGTCATCGACTCGAGCATCTGGGTGGCGGTGATGACGGGCTTTTGCAGGCGGTTGGCGAGGCGGATGAGCCGCTTCTGGGTGACGGCGATCTGCTCGATGGGGATTTCGACCCCCAGGTCGCCGCGGGCGATCATGAGGCCGTCGGCCGCCTCGAGGATCGCCTCGATGCGCTCCAGGGCGCCGGCGCGCTCGATCTTGGCGATGACCAGGGGGTCGAACCCCAGCTCCCGCGCGGCCGCGCGCACGGCGTGGACGTCTTCCGGCCGGTCGACGAAGGACTGCCCGACGGCGTCGGCCCCGTGGCGCAGGGCGAATTCGAGGCAGCGGCGGTCATGCTCCGTGAAGGCCTGCTGGCCGAGGTCGATCCCGGGGAGGTTCAAGCCCTTGCGCGAGCGGAGCTCTCCGCCCGTGACCACGCGGCAGGCGACCTCGTGGCCCTCGACCCGCTCGACCTCGAGGGCGATGAAGCCGTCGGCGATGAAGATCCGGTCCCCGCGGCGCACGGCCCGGGGCAGGGGGGCGAAGCCGACGGTGACACGCTCGGCCGTCCCGGGGACGGGCTCGGTCGTGAGGACGAAGCGCTGCCCCGGTACGAGGGTCACCGGTTCCTCGGCGAACTCGCCGATGCGGATCTTGGGGCCGGGAAGGTCGGCGAGCACGGCGACGTCGCGCCCGGCTTCGGCCGCGGCGCGGCGCACGCGTTCGATGGTCGCGGCATGGCCGGAGAAGTCCCCGTGGGAGAAGTTGATGCGGGCGACGTTCATCCCGGCTTCGATCATGCGGCGGAGCACCTCCGGCCGGTCGGAGGCCGGTCCGATGGTGGCGACGATCTTGGTCTTGTGGGCCGGGTAGGCCATGGGTTGTGCCTCCTTTCGGGGGCTCTCAGGGTTCGGGGCCGTCAGGCGGGAAGGTCCAAAAACTCCCGCACGCCGCAGCCGAAGCGGGCGCGGAAGGCCCGGTCGATCTTTTCGACGGGGTTGGACCCCAGGAAGCCGAGCAGCCGTTCGAGCTCGTTTCGCCGGGCCCGGGGGTCGGCAAGCTCCCTGAGGCGCGCAAGATCGTCCTCGATCTCGAAGTAGCGCAGCTTGTCCTTGAGCGGCAGCTGCCAGAAGAGCAGGAAGCCGCGCTCGGGGAAGTCGATCCCCAGGCGGCGGTAGGCGGCGAGCATGAAGCTTCGCTCCAGGCGCTCGCGCTGGCCGGCGAGGTGCGCGCGCACCCGGGGGAGTTCCTCGGGCCGGCAGGGTTTGCCGAGCAGCTCGAAGTACATCTTGATCTTGGGCTCGGTGCCCGAGGGGCGGACCGTGATGCGCACGCCGTCGGTTTCGGGGGTGTCGGCGAGGTGGAAGACGACCGCGTTGCGCGAGGCCGTGTCCGTCTCCGAGAGGTGGGGCTGCGGCTCCCCCTGCCAGCGGTCGACCGTCCGCACGACGGCGAACTCCCCGAAGCGCTCGATCCGCGCGGTGCGGTAATGCGCCATCAGCGCGGCGATTTGCTCCATGCCCTGGGCGCCGAGGAGCCGGATCTCGGTCAGGTGGTTGTGGCCGCAGCCGTAGGTGCAGTGGATCTCATCGAGCGCGTCGCAGAGGGTGCGGCCGGAGGCCTTGAGCTCGGAGGCGTACTCGGCGAGCCAGACGGCCGCACCGGCCGCGTCCTTGTCGCGCGCGTAGGTCCCGGTGAGGTAGCCGTGGCTTTCCTCGCAGCCGAAGAGAAAATCCGCGCCGCGCCCTGCGGCCTCCAGCCGGTTCATCTCGGCCGCGATGTACTTGAAGCCGACGAGGAGGTCCCCGATGCAGCGGATCCCGTGGCGGGCGGCCATGCGGTCGATGAGCGAGGTGGTGACCTCGGTCTTGACGATCACCCGGCCGGGGGTGAGGCGCCCGCGGCGCTCGAGGGTCCCGATCGCGTGGCGGGCCAGCAGCAGGGCGATCTCGTTTCCGTTCAGGAAGACCCACTCCCCGCGGTGGCGGACGAGGACGCCGATGCGGTCGGCATCGGGGTCGGTGCTGAGGAGAAGATCGGCCCCGTCCTGCTCGGCGAGCGGGCGGGAGGCGTCGAAGGACTCGATCACCTCCGGGTTCGGGATCTGGAAGGTGACGCGCTCGAAGCGGCCGCTCGGGTTCGAGGTCGCCGGGCAGGGTGTTACCGCGAAGCCGAGGCGTTTAAGTACGGGAAGAACGCTCGTCGTCCCCGTGCCGTGAAGCGGGGAGTAGAAGATGCGCACCTGCCGCGCCGGCGAGAGCGACACCCGGCAGACCGCCTCGTGGAAGGCGCGGTCGATCTCCTCGCCCAGGATCTCGACCCGCCCCTCGCGCAGCGCCTCGGCGAACGGCATGCGCCGGATCCCGCGCACGTTCCGGGTCACCTCGTCGACGAGGATCTGGTCCTCCGGCGGGATCAGCTGGCCGCCGAAGGCGTCGTAGACCTTCTTGCCGTTGTCGGGGGGGAGGTTGTGGCTGGCGCTGAACATGTCGCCCGCGACCGCCCCGAGGTGGCGGATGGCGAAGGAGAGCTCCGGTGTGCTCCGGGGGGAGTCGAAGAGGAGCACGCGGATGCCGTTGGCCGCGTAGACCTCGGCCGCCGCGCGGGCGAGGGCGAGCCCGTCCAGGCCCCGGACGGGGTTGGGCCGGTCGGCGGCGTAGATCCCGGTCTCCTCGAACCGGCGCACGTCGAAGGCCATCACGACCCCCCGCCGCCGGGCCTCGTCCCCGTGGTGGCGCAGGAGGTACTGGCTGTGTCCCTGCGCGGAGGCCTGGATGGTCCAGGGGTTGATGCGGTTGGGCCCGATCCCGACGGGCCCCCGGCGGCCGCCGGTGCCGAAGGGGATCACCTGGTAGAAGGAATCGAGCAGGAGGTCCCAGCGGCGGGTTTCGATCAGGTGCCGGATCTGGGGGGCGTAGTCGGCGAAGGCGGCCTCCCCCAGCCAGAGCTCGAGGTTCGCGAGAGCCCGGGATTTGACCGCCTCCGAGACCTCCAGGGCGGCGAATCCCTCGCGGGCACGTTGCATCCAATCCATCGGGTCGAGGTTCTCCTTGCGCGGGTTGCGGCCGGTTCAGGATCGAATCCGGGCCTGCTTGAGTTGGTCGGCCACGGCCTGGGCGGCCTTGCGGACGGCCTCGGGGTCGCCGAGGTAGCGGTGGCGGATCGGCCGGAGGTCCCGGTCGAGCTCGTAGACGAGGGGGATCCCGGTGGGGATGTTCAGCTCGAGGATGTCCCGGTCGGAGATGCCGTCCAGGTACTTGACGAGCGCGCGCAGGCTGTTGCCGTGCGCGGAGATGAGGACCCGCTCGCCGCGGCGCACGGCGGGGGCGATGGTCTCGTGCCAGTAGGGGAGGAACCGCTCGACCGTGTCCTTGAGGCACTCGGTGAGCGGCAGCTCGGCGGCGGGCACGTTGCGGTAGCGCGGGTCGCGGCCGGGAACGCGCGGGTCGTCGGGGGTGAGGGCCGGCGGCCGGATGTCGTAGCTGCGGCGCCAGAGCAGGACCTGCTCCATGCCGTGGCGTTCTGCGGTTTCGGCCTTGTTGAGGCCCTGCAGCGCCCCGTAGTGGCGCTCGTTCAGCCGCCAGCTCAGCTCGACCGGGATCCACATGCGATCCATCTCCTCGAGGACGAGCCAGAGCGTCTTGATCGCGCGGCTGAGCACCGAGGTGAAGGCGCGGTCGAAGTCGAAGCCCTCGCGGCGCAGCAGCCGCCCGGCCTCGAGGGCCTCCTCGACGCCCTTCGGGGTCAGCCCCACGTCGGTCCACCCGGTGAAGCGGTTTTCGCGGTTCCAGAGGCTTTCCCCGTGACGCAGCAAAACGAGGGTGTACATGGATCCTCCTAGCGGACGGCCGCGCGGCACGGCCTGCGCGCGTTGACTTCCGGCCGGGCTGTGCTACGATGGTTTTGTATTCTACACGGGTTTCCCCCGTTTGCTCAAGCACATCCTGCCCCGGCGCCCGCCGCGGGCCACGGGACGAACGCCCATGTCGCGCCACCCCCTCCCCGCCGAGGCCCCCGAGGGGGCTTCCCCGGGCCCGCGACCGGTCGATCTGCCGGGGGTTTCGGCCCTCGGCCGCTTCGGGTTGCGGCTCAACGCCTCGCTCGGGGCGCTGGCGATCTTTTTCCTGCACGCCGCCGCGCGCATGCTCCACTGGAAGCAGATCCCGGAGATCGTCCACCAGATCTACTTCATCGGCGCCAAGTCGGCGAGCATCGTCGCGCTCGTCGGCTTTTTCACCGGCATGGTGCTCGGCCTGCAGCTCGTCTACGTGATGAACAAGTTCGGCGCGGTCGGCTTCCTCGGGACGGCGGTCGCCCTCTCGCTGATCCGCGAGCTCGGCCCGGTGTTGACCGCGATCATGATCACCGCGCGGGCCGGGTCGGCCATGGCGGCCGAGATCGGCATCCAGCGCATCTCCGAGCAGATCGACGCCCTGCAGACGATGCGCATCGACCCGCTCGGCTTTCTCGTGAGCCCGCGGCTGGCGGCCGGCCTGGTGAGCTTCCCGATCCTGACCGCGATCTTCGACCTGATCGGGATCCTGGGGGGCTACGTGAGCGGCGTGATCCTTCTCGGGGCGAACGCCGGCTCCTACCTCTACCGCATCGACGCGAGCGTGGACTGGAGCGACGTCCGCGGCGGCTTCATCAAGTCGCTCGTCTTCGCCGGGATCGTGATCACGATCTGCTGCTTCCAGGGGTTTTTCACCCACCTGCGCACCGACAGCCACGGCTCGAAGAGCGTGAGCCTCTCGACCACCTCCGCGGTCGTGCTCTCCTGCGTGTGGATCCTGATCGCCGACTACGTGGTCACCTCCTTTCTCCTGTGAGCCGGCCCCCGATGGAACGCACCCCGCTCATCGAGTTCCGCAACGTGGTCAAGCGCTTCGGGGAGCGCACGATCCTCGACGGGGTGAGCTTCCGGATCTACGAGGGCGAGGTCACGACGATCATCGGCCTGAGCGGCACAGGGAAAAGCGTTACCTTGAAGCACATCATCGGCCTGCTCCGGCCCGATGCGGGGGAGATCCGCTACCGGGGGACCCCGCTGCAGACGATGAGCCGGGCCCAGTGGGACGCCTACATCGGCCGCATCAGCTACATGTTCCAGAACAACGCGCTCTTCGACGCGATGACCGTCTATGAAAACGTGGCCCTGCCGCTCAAGCGCACGACCCGGCTGCCGCGCCGCGAGATCGAGCGCCGCGCCATGGCCCGCATCGAGCAGACCGAGCTCACGGAGGTCGCCCACAAGTACCCCTCGGAGATCTCGGGCGGCATGCAGAAGCGGGCGGCGCTCGCGCGCGCGCTCGTGACCGACCCGCAGGTCGTCCTCTTCGACGAGCCGACGACCGGCCAGGACCCCATCCGCAAGAACGCCATCCTGGGGATGATCGCCGAGTACAAAAAGAAGGTGGGCTTCACCGCGGTCCTGATCAGCCACGAGATCCCCGACGTCTTTTTCATCTCCAACCGCATCCTCGTCCTCTGGGACGGGCGGATCGCCTTCGAGGGGACCCCGGAGGAGATGGCCTCCTTCGATCACCCCTTCCGCGACGAGATCCTGCGCAGCCTTCAAAACCTGCGCGAGGACATCACCGGGGTCTACTCCACGCGGCACTTCAAGATGCGCTACCAGACCGAGTTCGGCCGCGGCGGGCCCGAGGAGACCTACGCGCTGCTCGTCTTTTCCTTCGACAACGTGGACGAGATCGACCGCGAGGTGAGCCCCCGGGCGGCCCAGGAAACCCTGCGCGCGCTCGGCACCTACATCGGCAAGCACTTCGGCGCGGTCGGCGGCTTCACGACGCGCCAGACGATCGGCGAGTTCATCACGATCCTTCCCTTTTCGGACCTCGAGGAGGCGCGCCGCATCCTCGAGCGCTTCGTGGCGGACTTCCAGGGCGAGGGGCTGCCGCGGCTGGCCGAGGAGTTCCGGCGCGAGATCCCCCCCGAGCGCTGCTTCGATTTCGCCATCTCGGCCGGCATGGCCCAGGGAAAGCCGCTGATCGAGCTCGAATCGGTGATCGAATTCGCCCGCTACGGCAAGCAACCCATCGCCGCATTTTCGTGCGGCTTGCGGAGGTGAACCGGCATGCAGCGCTTTTCCAAGGAATCCGTGGTGGGGATCTTCATGCTGGCGGGGCTCGCCTGCATCGGCTACCTGGCGCTGAAGCTGGGCGACCTCGGCCTGCTGGAGGACGACACCTACCCCCTCACCGCCCAGTTCAGCCGCGTGACCGGCCTGCGCCCCGGGAGCGCGGTGGTGATGCTCGGCCTCGAGGTCGGCCGCGTCGGACGGCTGGCGATGGACCCGGAGCAGCGCTTCGCGGTGGTCGAGCTCAAGATCCGCAAAGGGGTCCGGGTCTACGACGACGCCATCGCCTCGATCCAGACCGAGGGGCTGATCGGCGACCGCTACGTCAGCATCGACCCCGGCGGCAGCGGCGAGCTCCTCAAGGCCGGCGAGCGCATTCTCGAGACCGTGGCGCCGACCGAGATCATGGACCTCGTCGGCAAATACGCCTTCGGCGACGTGAAGAAGTAGGGGATTCACCGGCCGCCCGGCCGACCGGGCGGCGATGGCCGCGGCGGCCGCCCCCACGGCGGCCCGCCGCGCGGTAGAGGAGGAAACGCGATGCGATTCGTTCTGGGCCTTTGCCTTGCGCTCGCCTTGGCCGCCGCCCCGGCGGCGGCGTCGGCCGCCTCCCCGCGGGAGACGGTCGAGACGCAGGTGAACCGGGTGCTGCAGACGCTCGCCGACCCGGCCTTTCGCAACGAGACGCGGGAGGCGAAGATCGCCAAGATCCGCTCGATCGTGAACGAGATTTTCGATTACGCCGAGCTTTCGCGGCGCACCCTGGGCCGGGAGTGGTCGAAATTCAACCCCGCCCAGCAGGAGGAGTTCGTCCGCCTCTTCGGCGATCTTCTCGAGAAAACCTACGCCGACCGGCTGCTTTCCTACTCGAACGAAAAGGTCGTCTTCGAGCGCGAGACGATGCTGCGCGAGGGCCAGGCCGAGGTGACGAGCAACATCCTGACCGGCGACGGCAAGAAGATCCCCCTCGACTACCGCCTGATCCAGTCCGGGGGGGGCGACTGGCGCGTCTACGACGTGATCGTCGAGGGGATCAGCCTGGTGAAGAACTACCGCGACCAGTTCCGCGACATCCTGGCCAAGAACCCCCCCGAGGAGGTCCTCAAGATCCTGCGCGAGCGGGCGGCGAAAGGCTGAAGCGGCGGGAGGTCCGGACCGCGGGACTACGGCCCGGGCCGCGTGCGCCCCGTCCACTCCCTGCCGGCCGCGGGGTCCAGCCGCTCGATGTCGAAGCCGGAGAGGGAGCCTTCCTCGGGGCGGATGAGAAACCAGGCGGTCTTGCCCGTCTCGACGGCGACCGCGATCTCCCGCTCGGCAACCCCGACGGTGTAGACGCCGGGGGGGAGCCGGAACTCCCGGTGCTCGCCGGCGCGCAGGCGGGCGGCCGGCTCGCCGTTGATGCGCACGGGGAGCCGCAGCCCCCAGTCGAAGAGGGCGTCGCTGCGCACCACGACCAGGCGGCCCCCGGCCCCGGGATCGGGGGGCGGCGCGGGCGGGTGCAGGGGGGCGCAGGCGGCGAGGGCGAGCAGCAGGGCCGCGGCCCGGAGCGGGTTCACGAATCGCCTTCCTTTCTTTCGCGGGACGCGATCCGCCGGCGGTCGAACTCCGCGATCACCTGGGCGCCCAGGAGCACGATGATGACCGCGGCCTCGATGCTGAGCAGCGCCACGACCGTGGTCGCGATCGACCCGTAGATCACGTTCACGAACGAAAGCCGCGCGTAGTACCACACGATCACCCGGCGCACGATCTCCCAGAGGAGCGTTGCCGTCACCGCCCCCGTCAGGGCGTGGCGCAGCGAGATGCGGCCGACGGGCATCACGAGGTAAAACGAGGTCAACAGCAGCGCCATCCCGCCCATGCCGAGGAGATAGAGAAGGCCGCGGCCGAAACCGCGCAGCTGGATTTCCCGGCCCAAAAGCACGAGGCTCTGGCGCTCGAGGGCGTCCAAGGCGCCGGCGATCAGCGTGACCAGGAGAAAGCCGAGGCCGAGGAGGAAGATGTAGGCGTAGGGGATGATCGCCGAGACGAAGAGCGGCCGCCTCAGGGACTGCTTGCGGTGGGAGAAGATCACCGCCATCGTGCTCTCGAGGACCGAGAAGGCCATGGAGCTGAAAAAGAGCATGATCACGAAGCCGACCGCCCCGACCAGGTGGCGGCGGGCGAGGAACATGCGCACCTGCTCGGCGAGGCTTTCGGCGTAGCCGGGGATGAGGAGCTCGAGGTTGTCGGTCACGGTGTGGATGAGCTGCTCCGGGTCGACGAAGTGCGACAGCCCGACCAGGATCAGCGCCAGCAGCGGGACGATCGAAAGCAGCGTGTAGTAGGCGACCGCTCCCGCAAGCAAAAGCCCCTGGCGCCTCTGGAACTCGCGCAGCACCTGCCATGCGAAGCGGCCGGCACGCACCAGCGGCCCCGGCTGCGGCCGGTGCGGGGGCGCCTCCGGGGGCGGGGAGTCGGGGTTCCTCATCGGCCCGGGGCCTTCCGCTTTCCGAGGGCGGCGAAGGGGCCGGCCTCCGTCTCCCGCGGGCAGTCGCAGGGACCCCGGTTCCAGTCGGCCCCGCAGCGCGGGCAGAGGCCGCGGCAGTCCTCGCGGCACAGTGCGCGGATCGGGAGGGCGAGCACGATCTGCTCCTGCACGCCCTCGGCGAGGTCGAGCTCATCCCCCGAAAAGGGGAGCAGGTCCGCCTCTTCGGGGTCGACGCGCGCCGGCTCCGCCGGGAAGGCGGCTTCGGGCGGCCTCCGGGCGTAGGCGAGCCGGATCGCGGCCTCGATCGGGTAGTCGAATTCCGCAAGGCACCGGGCGCAGGAAAGGCGCGCGGTGCAGGTCACGCGACCCTCGACCTCGATCAGGCCGGAGACGCGCTGGATGCTCAAGCGGCTCTGAACCGTGCCCGGGAAGGCGGCCTCGCCCCGGCGGGAGATCTCCCGCAGCACGGGAAAGCGCTCCGCCGGGATCTCGAAGGCGACCGTGGTCTGAATCTCGCTGATCTCGCGAAGGGATACACGCATCGTGGCTCCTCCCGTTCCGAGGGTTCCCGGCCGACCCCGGCGTGCCCCACTATAGCCGAAAGCGCGCGCGAGACCAAGCGGGACCCGGGGCGCGGCCCCTTGCCCGCGGGGGCGGCCCTCTGCTATGGCAGGGCCATGTCGTCCGCCGCGACCGAGCCCTCCTCCTGCCGCCGCTGCGGCGCCTGCTGCCGCAACGGGGGACCCGCGCTGCACGCGGAGGACCGGCCCCTCGTGGAGGAGGGGGCGATCGCGCTCCGGGATCTCTTCACCGTGCGGCGCGGCGAGTGGGTCCGCGAGCCGGGCCGGCCGGGCCTGGTGCGGCTCTCCGGCGAAATCGTCAAGGTGAAGGGGACGGGCGGCGGCTGGACCTGCCGGCTCTACGTCCCCGGGGAGCGCGCCTGCGGCATCTACGACCGCCGGCCGCGCGAGTGCCGCCTGCTCGACTGCCGCGACCCGGCGCCGCTGCGGAGGGCCTTCCGCCGGGGAAGGCTCACCCGGGCCGATCTGCTGGCCGGGGCGCCGCACTTCCGGGACCTGGTCGCCGACCACGAGCGCCGCTGCGACCTCGAGGCGGCCTGGGGGCTCCTGCAGGCGGGGGATGCGCCCTCCGCCCGGCGGCTCGAGGAGATGGCGCGCTACGATGCCGAGCTGCGGGGGCTCCTCGTGTCGCGCGGCGGGCTCGACCCCGGGCTGCTCGATTTTCTCTTCGGCCGGCCGGTGGCGATGGTCGTGCGCCTCTTTCGCCGGCGCCTTTCGGGCGGGCCGGCCGCGGCGGGGGAGGATGCGGGGATGGAGGGGGTGCCATGAAGGCGATCGTCGTGAAACCGGGGCCGCACCGGGTGCGGCTTTCCTGGGAAAACGCCGCGGACCCGCGGCCGGGGCCCGGGGAGGTGCTGCTCGAGGTCCACGCCACGGCCGTCAACCGTGCCGATCTCCTCCAGGCCCGCGGCCAGTACCCGCCGCCGCCGGGGGTGACCGAGATCCTGGGTCTCGAGGCCGCCGGGGTCGTGCGCGAGCTGGGGGCGGGGGTGTCCGGGTGGAGCGCGGGCGACCGGGCGATGGCGCTGCTTCCGGGGGGCGGCTACGCCGAGCGGGCGGTCGCGCACGCGGGGTTGCTGTTGCCGCTGCCCGAGGGCTGGTCCTTCGCCCAGGGGGCCGCCGTCCCCGAGGCCTGGATCGCCGCGTACCTCAATTTGTTCGAGGAAGCCGGCCTCCGGGCGGGGGAGATCGTCCTGATCCACGCCGGCGCAAGCGGCGTCGGCACGGCCGCGATCCAGCTCGCCGTCGCGGAAGGCGCCCGCGTGTATGCCACCGCGGGCGCGGCCGCCAAGCTCGCCGCCTGCCGTGCCCTGGGCGCCGAGGCGGCGATCGACTACAAGACCCCGGATTTCGCGGTCGAGGTCAAGGCCCGCAGCGGCGGGCGCGGCGTGGACGTGATTCTCGACCCCGTGGGGGCGGCGCACCTCCGGCGCAACCTCGAGCTGCTCGCCCCGTGCGGCCGGCTCGTGAACATCGGGGTGATGGGCGGGAGCCGCGCGGAAATCGATCTCGCGCTCATCCTGTCGAAGAGCCTGCGGTTGATCGGCTCGCGCTTGAGGCCGCGGCCGCTCGCCGAGCGGGTCGGGATCGTGGGGCGCTTCCGGGAGCGGGTCCTGCCGCGCTTCCTCGCGGGGGAGCTCAAGCCGGTCATCGACCGCGTGCTGCCGATCGCGCAGGCCGAGGCGGCCCACGAGCTCATCCGCGAAAACCGCAACATCGGCAAGGTGGTCCTGGAAATCCCCCGGCCCGCCTGAAGCCCACGGAGCCGCCATGGACGAAGCCGCCGAACCCCGCGCGGCCAGGCGCAGCCTGGCCGCCCGGCTGCGGGCCTACGTTCTCGCCGGGGTGCTCGTCACCGCGCCGCTGGCGATCACGGCCTACCTCACGGTCTCTTTCCTCCTCTGGGTCGACGCCGGTGTGGGCCGCCTGGTCCCCGCCCGCTACAACCCCGACACCTACCTCCCCTTTTCCGTCCCCGGGATCGGCCTGCTGCTCGTGATCGTCTTTCTGGCCGCGGCGGGCTGGTCTGCGCGGAACCTCTCCGGCCGCATCCTGCTGCGCGCCTCGGAGGCGCTGCTTGCCCGCATGCCGGTCGTGCGCGGGATCTACGCGACCCTCAAGCAGGTGATCCACACGGCGATGGCGGGAGGCTCCCGCGCCTTCCGCGAGGTGGTGCTCCTCGAGTACCCCCGGCCGGGGGTCTGGGCGCTGGGCTTCGTGACCGGCAGCCCGCAGGGTGAGCTGCGGTCGCGGCTTCCCGGCGAGACGGTCAGCGTCTTCGTCCCCACGACCCCGAACCCGACCTCGGGCTTTCTCCTCTTCGTTCCGCGCCGGGAGCTCGTGGTTCTCGAGATGACGGTCGAGGAGGCGATCAAGGCGGTGGTCTCGGCGGGGATGATCGCGCCGGAGGGGGGCCGTCCGCCGGAAGCGCCCGGCCTGGACGGCCCGGGGACCGGCTAGGCGGACGGGCGGCGTCCCTTGGCGGGGGCGGAGCCGGCCCCGATGTGCCGTTCCTTCAGGCCCCGGATGCAGTCGGCGCAGGCTTTCTTCCCCCGCGCCCCGCTGCGGCAGAACCGCACGAAGGAGGCGAGCCAGTCGCCTCCCGCCCGCGGGCAGCTCCGGACGTAGGCGTTGAAGCACTCCAGGCGCTCCAGGGTCAGGGGGTCGACGGCGTGCTCCAGCCGGCAGGCGGTCTCTTCGGCCGTTTGCTCGTCGACCTGCAGGACCCCGCGCAGGAACTCGCGCAGCACGCGGTGGCGCCGGGCCACCTCCTCGGCGAGCCGGCGGCCTTCCTCGGTCAGGGTGATGTAGCTGTAGGGGCGGTAGTGGATGAGCCCTTTTTCTTCGAGGCTTTTCAGGGCCCCGGTCACCGATCCCCGCTGGACGCCCAGCCGCTCGGCGATGTCCTTGGCGCGGGCGACATGGTGGGCCGATTCGAGGGCGAGGATCGCCTCCAGGTAGCCCTGCAGGCTTTCCGTGAGGTCCTCGAATTCGACCATGCCGCGGCCGTCTCCCCCCGCGGGCGCTCGGCGCCCACCCCTATCCATAGCAGCTTCGCCCTCCTCCCGTCAAACCGCACACAAGGGCACGCGAAAAAAGTCTTGACAGCATCTTATAGTTAGGATAGCCAAACATTAGACGTTAAGCAAAACACCCAGCGGGGAGGAGACGGATGAGGCGTGTTCCGCTGCGCAGGATCCGGGAAAACGAGCGGGCGGTGATCGTCGCCGTCCGCGCCGAAGGGGAGCTCGGTCGCCGCATCCGCGACATGGGGCTGGTGCCTGGAACGGCGGTGACGGTCACCGGCCGCGCCCCGCTCCGCGACCCGGTCGCCCTGCGGGTCATGGGCTATACCCTGACCTTGCGCAACAACGAGGCCGACTGGATCGATGTCGAGGTGGAGGACTGACATGGAAGCGACCATCGCCTTGGCCGGCAACCCCAACTCCGGCAAAAGCACCCTGTTCAACGCCCTCACCGGCGCCCGGCAGCGGGTCGGCAACTACCCGGGCGTTACGGTCGAGAAAAAAGAGGGCCGCTACGAGCATAACGGTCTGCGGCTGAACATCGTCGATCTGCCCGGCACCTACTCGCTTACGGCCTATTCGCCCGAGGAGGTGGTGGCCCGCGACTTCCTGGTAGCCCACAGGCCGGCCCTCGTGGTGCATGTCGTGGATGCCGCCAACCTGGAGCGGAACCTTTACCTGACGTTGCAGTTCCTGGAGCTCGGGGTGCCGGTCGCGATCGCTCTCAACATGATCGATGTGGCCGCGGAGCGCGGAATCCGCATCGATGCTGAAAAGCTCGCGCGGCTCCTCGGGGTCCCGGTCGTCCCCACCGTGGCCCGCAGCGGCAAGGGCAAGGAGGCGCTCATGGAGGCGGCTGCGGCGGCCGCGACCGCACGGGCGCTGATCCCGCCGCGGTTCATCTCCTACGGCAGCGACGTCGACCCGGTCCTGGCCGAGATGAGCCGTCGCATCGAAACCGCGGGCTTCTTGGCCCGGCGCTTCCCCGCCCGCTGGACGGCCCTGAAATACCTCGAGGGCGACGAACAGGTCCGGGCCCTGGGAGCCAAGGCCGACCCGCGTCTGCATGCCGAGCTCGAGACGGCGGTCGCCCGCCTCACGGAGCATCTGCAGGCCACCGCCGACACCTACCCCGAGGCCGTGATTGCCGATCAACGCTACGGCTTCATCAGGTCCCTCCTCATGCAGGGGGTGGTCGCCCACACCGGGGACCGGAGCCGGCTCTTTTTATCCGACAAGATCGACAAGGTGGTCACCCAGCGGTTTGTCGGTCCGCTGCTCATGGCCGCCGTCGTCTGGGGGCTCTACCACGTCACCTTCGGGATCAGCAAAACCCCGGTCGGCTGGGTCGAAGGGTTTTTCGGGTGGCTGAAAGGGGCGGCCGGGGCCCACCTGGAGGAGGGGTTGCTAAAATCCCTGATCACCTCCGGCATCATCGACGGCGTGGGGGGCGTGCTTGGCTTTACCCCCCTGATCCTGTTCATGTTCTTCGGGATCGCACTGCTCGAGGACACAGGCTATCTCGCGCGCGTGGCCTTCATGCTGGACCGGGTCTTCCGCGCCTTCGGGCTGCACGGCAGCTCGGTCATGGCCTTCATCGTCTCGGGCGGGATCGCCGGCGGCTGTGCCGTGCCCGGCGTCATGGCCACCCGCGTCCTCAAATCCCCTCGCGAGCGCCTGGCGACGCTGTTGACCGCCCCCTTCATGAACTGCGGGGCGAAACTGCCGGTGTTCGCCCTGCTCACGGCCGCGTTTTTCGAAAGCCACCAGGCGCTCGTCATGTTCGGGATCACGGCCGTGGCCTGGGTCGGCGCGCTTCTCGTGGCGAAGCTTTTGCGCACCACCGTGATCCGGGGGGCCGCGACCCCCTTTGTCATGGAGCTGCCCCCCTACCGGCTGCCGACCCTGAAAGGGCTTATGATCCACACCTGGGAGCGCACCTGGCAGTACATCAAGAAGGCCGGGACCGTGATTCTCGCCATCTCCATTCTGCTGTGGGCCATGATGACCTTCCCGCAGCTGCCGGAAGAGGTGCAGGCGCAGTTCGACGAGCGGTGCGCCGCCGTGCTCGCCGCGGCGCCGGCCGAAATCGCCGCTGAAATCGAAGCGGCCAAAGAAGCGGCCGCAGAGGGGGTCGAGCTCTCGGCGCAGGCCCGGGCGGTCAAGGAGCAGCTGCTGACCCTCGAGGCCGAGAAAGCCGGGGCGGCTCTCGAACATTCGATCGCCGGCCGCATCGGCCGGGCACTCGAGGGCGTCAGCCGGCTCGCCGGGTTCGACTGGCGCACGAACATCGCCCTCGTGGGCGGGTTCGCCGCCAAGGAGGTGGTGGTCTCAACCCTCGGCACGGCCTACTCCCTGGGCGAGGTGGATCCCGAGGAGAGCGGCTCGCTTGCGGAAAAACTGGCCGAAACCCCCGGCTGGCGGCCGCTCACCGCGCTCAGCCTGATCCTCTTTACCCTGTTCTATGCGCCCTGCTTCACGGCGGTCGTCTGCATCGCGCGCGAGGCCGGCACCTGGCGCTGGGGCGCCTTCGCGATGGTCTTCAACACGCTGCTTGCCTTTACCTTGGCGGTCCTGGTCTATCAGACGGGCTCCGCCCTGGGGTTTTAGAAGGGGGTGCGGATTGGAAACGCTCCTTGTCATCGCCATCGTCGCCGCCGCGGCGTTTCAAGCCGGACGCGGCATCTATCGCCGGGTTTCCGGGAGGGGCCGGGAAAAAGGAGCCTGCGGCTGCGCAGGCTGCGCATGTTCCGGCGCCTGCGGCCCCTCGTCTCCTCCGTTTTCGGCGTCGATTGCGGACCCCGGCCGGTCCGATCCTCCCCCGTCGGCCGAGGCCGCGAAGCGTTAGATGAGGCCGTCATCCGCCACGGAGCGGGCGCAAGCCGCGGTCTCGTGGCCGTGCCGGCGGCGAAGCCCTCTCCGGGAGGCGCGCCGCCCGCACGAGGCAACACCCTTCGGCTGCGCTCGCAGGCGGAGGTCAGGGCGGGAGGCCAATCACGGCTTGGGTGGATGAGGCCGGCTGCGCAGCCGGGAGGGTCGCGGCTTCCAGGGAAGCCGCCGGTTCCGGCGGCGAAAAGCGAATTGCGGGCCGGCCTTGCGGTGGCAATCGCCGCAAAGCCCGTTGAAAAAGAGCTGGTGCTCTTCGGCCACAAAGCCCTGCGGCAAGTCGGGGGCGGCGCACAGGGAGCATCCGGGTAGAACGAAGAGGCGTTCGCAGCGCCGGCAGAAAAAATGATGATGGTGGTCGCTTTGTCTGCGCTCGTAAAAGGTTCCCGCCTCAGGGTGCACCTGCCGCACCAGGAACCCCTCCTGCTCGAGGTGCCCGAGGTTGCGGTATACCGTCGCCGGGTCCAGCGTGGGGACGAGACGCCTTCCGTAGGCGACGATTTCAGGAACCTTCAAAGGCCGGCCGCACCGTTCAAAGACACGCCGGATGGCCTCCCGCTGCATGGTCTTGCGCATCGCCGATTTCGCTCCGACCGAGGGTTCGATACCGCGGAGTTCTGACCCGGGCTCTTTTTAACAGCTCCTCTCCGGGAAGAAAACCGATCGCGGTCCCCCAACGGCAATTCGGCGCAAGAAACCGAAAGCCGATGCACTTGACAGAGCACGTCGAATTTTTTAGATGCAATTGCATTTGCATTTAAAAAGAATCCACCCGAGCCCCGACCAACCAACGCCGGCGGAAAGCCTCCGGCGCCGAACGGGAAAGGAGATAAAGATGAAGCGGCAGGTTCCCATCGTCTTGCTGGCCCTCGGCATCCTTCTGGGTCTTGCGCGCGGCGGACTTGCGGCGGACGCCGACCTCGTCCGCGAACTCGAAGCGCTCAAGGAGAAAGTCCGCCGGTTGGAGGAGCAGATCGAAAAATCCAAAACCCCGCATGCCAAGGACCATCATGCCGGGCATTCCCACGCCCATGGCCACGACGACGAAATCGACGAGAAGATTGCGGAGGCGCTGGAGGAGCGGTTTGGGACGCTGGAGATTCACGGGGGGGCGATTCTTTACTATCAGGACGGCCGGGCCGACGAGCTGGCGGGTGAGCGGGCCGCAAGCCCGAGCGGGGCGGGGTTTGCGGCCGATCTCGAGCTCACCTGGAAGCCTTCCTTGCCGGTGGTGGAGGAGGGGGAGCTCTTCGTGCGCATCCATGCCGGAAGCGGAAGCGGGGCGGACCGCAGGGGGGGCGGGAAGGTCAAGCCGGCCGATGTGCTCCTGGCCAATCTCAACACGATCGCCGACGACAACGCCGATGAGGGCGACGACACGGGGCTGCGGCTGCTTGAGGCCCACTACACGCACCCCTTCGTGGGCGGAGGGCTCCGGGTCACCATCGGCAAGGCCGAGCCGCTGGGGTTTTTGGACGACAACGCCTTCGCCAACGACGAGGGCCGGCAGTTCCTCGGCAAGCCCTTTGTCAACAACTCCGTGCTCGACAGCGAAAACGAGTACACGCCGCTGATCGGCATCCAATTCAAGCCGGTGGAGCTGCTTTCGTTTTCGCTGGTGGGGGCCTCGACCTCGCGGCCGCTGGTGGAGGGGAGCCCGCTTGCGGACTCCGCCAAGAGCAAGTACGACAACGTCTTCAGCACCCCGTTTGTCGGCGGGCAGTTGACCGTCTCGCCCAAGTTCGGCGGGCTCGAGGGCAACTACCGCCTCTACGGCTGGTACGCGGGCTACGACCACGCCAAGCTCGACGCCGACCGCAATTTCATCGCCGGACAAAAGGACGAGGGCTGGGGCCTGGGCATCAGCGCCGACCAGAAGCTCACCGCGGCGCTCGGGCTCTTTGCCCGCCTCGGCTGGAACAACGAGGAGGTTTACGTGGTCAAGCGGGAGGCCTCGGGGGGGCTGAACGTGAAGGGGCTGATCCCGGGCCGCACGGAGGACGAGATCGGCATCGGTTTGGCGGCCCTGGTGCCCGACCGCCGCTTCCGGTCCGATGACCCCGAGTACCACCTGGAGGCCTACTACCGCATCGCGGTGACCGAGAACCTCGCCTTCACGCCCGATGTCCAGTACGTCCGGAACCCCGGCGGGGACGCCGACAACGACCCCGTCTTCGCCACCACCCTGCGCGCCGAGTTCGGGTTCTGAGGCGATAGGCGGGCGTCCCCGCGGCCGGGTTCCGCCAGGCGGGCCGCCCGCCTTGCCTCTGCTTCGGGTGGATTGAGCGTTTCCCTCCCTTTTCCGGGCGCTGGATGGGGAAGGGGGCGGGCCCTGGGCGCTTTGCCGTTCCGTTTCGATCGCCGGTCGGACGTGGGCGGGGCGGCCCTCTTGGCTTAGCGGCATCGGGGGCAGACGCCGACGATTTCGAGATGGTGCCCTTCGACGGCGAAGCCGGTTTCGAGGGCGACCAGCCGCTGCAGCGCCTGCAAGCCGTGGCAGTCGATCAACTCCACGCGGCCGCAGACCCGGCAGACGACCGGATGGCAGTGGGCGCTGCCGCAGGCCACGTACCGGTGCTCGCCGTCCCGGTCGTGAACCCATTTCAGAAAACCGAGGCCCACCAGGTCTTTGACGGTGCGGTACACGGTAGCCTGCCCGATGCCGGCTTGGCGCAGGGACTCCACCGCCTGAGGGACCGTCATTCCTTCCGGCCGCACGCCGAAGGCCTCCCAAATCTTGCGGCGCTGGGAGGTGAATCGTTTGCGGCGGGAGCGGAAGGCTTTTTTTAGCCCATCGGGGTCCTGCGGTGTGTCCATCGGCGCGGCCAATCGCTTACAGCCCTTCCAGCCCCATGTTTCGGATCTGGGCGTTGTGGTAGGTGTCGTGCGCGGCAAGCCAGGCCACCGCTTGTCCGGCCGTGCATTCCCACGCCGCGAGAAAACGGTCGAGAAAGCCTTCCGGAAGGTTCTCGAGTTTCGCCAGGTACGCGTCGTGGATCCGGTCACTGAGGGTCAGGGTTTCATCCCAGGCCCTTCGGGATCGCTCCTCCGGAAGAGCGGGAAAGTCCGTTTTCTCGTAGGGAAAGTCGATCGCGGCGTGCGGATCGATGAGATGGATCATCTTCCACTTGAAGTACGCACAGTGCAGCACAATACCCCAGACCGTATACCCCTCATGGGTCGCGGTCGACGTCACCTGCTCCAGGCTCAGGGGGCGCACGGTTTCGATCAGCGAGGGCCCGTTGAAGGAATGGCCCCGGTACTCCACCTCCGTTAGATGCATCAGCCATTTCAAGTCTGGGTTCATGGGTCCCCGCACGGAAAAAAAATAGGAATCAAACGCCGCGGCGCCTGACCCGCCCTTGGACGAACGCGATGAGGGCCGCAGAGAGGAAAAAACCGAAATTTGCCAAGACGATGGTCGCCCCTGTCGGGAAGTCGCCGATGCAGGATACCCCGATCCCGATCCAGACGGAAGAGGCGGCAATCAGGGCCGCACCCCAGAGCGCTGGCTTAAAGCCCGAAGCGAGCTGCAACGCGGTCACCGCCGGGAAGATGATCAGGCTCGACACCCGCAGGATCCCGACGACCCGGATGCCGAGAACGACAGTCAATGCGGTGCAGACGACCGGCACGGTGTGGATCCGCCCTCTCCGGATGCCCAGGACCTTCGCGGAATCATCATCGAAGGGGGTCATGAACAAGTCACGATAGAGCAACACCACCACCCCCGCCAGGATGAGCGACAGAAGGATGCTCATCCACATCTCCGCTACCTAAGATTACCAGAATGCCGCCGAAAAGGTAACCGAACAAATCCACGTGGAAGCCGCCGCCGATGCTGCCAGCAGCACCCCGCAGGACGCCCCCAAGGCCGAGACCATGCCAGTGGCGGAGTCTCCAGGGACCCTGGTCTGGAGCGAGAGGCGCTGAATCCAAAGTGCGGCCAGGACGACGACGGGGATGGAGAAATACACGGGGTGAAGGTTCAAGAGCAGGCACAGCCCGACGGCGCCGAAGCTCACGTGGCCCAGCCCGTCGCCGATCAGGGAGAAGCGCCGCAAGACCAGAAATACCCCGAGCAGCGCGCAGGGGATGCCGACCGGCGTTCCCGCCAGCAGGGCCCGCTGGATAAAGCCGTGTTGAAGCGCTTCGCCGAGTTCCAGCCGGTAGGCATCCATCTCAGAGGCCCTACTTCGGCGAAACGCGGTCGGGCGGCCGCATGAGGGACGGCTCAAAGCCGGCCGTCACGGCCGTTGAGGGGCGAAATGCCGCGATAGGGCCGAAAAAGACGACCTCTCCCCGGTCGAGGACGAGTAGATGCGTCGCGCAGGCGTTGAGGGGGGCGAAGTCATGGGTCACCATCAAGACGGTGCACTGCCGGGAGCGGTTGAGGCTTCGGAGCAGCTAACAAAGCGGATACGGGAAGCAAGGTCGAGGACGGCCGTGGGCTTGTCCAGGATGAGCAGCTCCGGGTCGTTCACAAGCGCCGGGGCGAGGAAGACGCGCCGGCGTTGCCCGCCGGAGAGGCGGTCGATGCGACGGTCCGCGAGCGCCAGGATCGCGACGCGCGCCATGGCCTGATCGACCGCCACGGCGTCCTCGGCGGTCAGCCCTTTGGGAAAACGCTTCAGCGACCGACGTCCGGCGGCGACCATCTCCTGCACCGTGTCCGGAAACCTCCGGGCAAGGTTGCCGGTCGGCTGCGGCACGTACCCGATGCGGAGCCACGGGTCGAATTCGGCCGCAGCCTGTCCCGGCGGGCGGACAGAGCCGCGGGAGGAGGGCAGCAGGCCGAGCAGGCTCTTCACCAGCGTGGTCTTGCCCGAGCCGTTGGGTCCGAACAGGGCCAAGAAATCACTAGAGGCAGCATGGAAGCCGATGCCGCTGAGGACTTCCACCCCGCCATAGCGAACGGCGATGTCCTCCGCCTTCACGACGTTCACGGGCACTCCAGACCTTGCTTGAGCCGTCCCAGGTTGCCCTCCATGATCGACACGTCGGTCACCCCGGCGGCCAGATCGTCCTTGCCGACATTGTGGGTCCCGTGCAGCAGCAGCGGGATGGCCGCGGTTTGCCGGGCGATGACCTAGGCCGCCTTTGGGTCGATCGCTTCCTCGTAGAAGATGGCCCGGTGGCCGCCCTCCTTCATCCGCCGCGCGATCTCGGCCACCGCCTTGGGCGTCGGCTCGCTGTCGGGGGAAAAGCCGGAATTGGCCGAGACATGCTCGAGGCCGCAGCGGGCGGCCGGGAAGCCGAAAGCGAAGTGGCCACCGTGGAGGATCGTGCGGTGTTTGCACCCGGCAAGAGCCGCCCGTAGCGCTTGTCCAACTCCCGGAGGCGGGCCTGGTAGACCCTGGCCCGGGCTCTATCCTCGCTTTTGCGTTCGGGATCCTTGGCGATCAACCCCTCGGTGACGGTCTGCACCATTTTCGCGGCATGCTGAAAATCCAGCCGGATGTGAGGGTCCTTGCTGCCGTGATGCGTGTGCCCGTGCCTGAGGTGGTGGGCGTGCTCATGGTCGCCGGACGCCACGGTGGCCGCGGGCCGGACCGGCCGCTTGTCCCGCCTGAGCTTCGCCTTGAACTCGACGGCAGCATGCGCGGTGAAGAAGGCGTAAGCCCCGGCCAAGGGGGTGTCGACCGTGAAGGCGGAAGCGCTTGCGGTCCGCGCCGGCGGGTAGAGGATCGGGCCGGGTACCAGCTCTGGCCAGGTTGCAGAACGTTAGCCTGCCCGCGGAAGAGCTCTGCGGCCGTCTCCGCGACCGCCTCGATGCCCTGCGTTGACGCCTGTGGCGTCGGCAGGACGGCGATTTTCATGGCGGGGTCGGGGCCCGGCTCGAACAGGTAGCGGTATGACCCCTTGGAGGGTTGGAAAACACCGGCCCATTCGAAGTGGCGGTCGCCGGGCTCGTGCCGATCCACGAGCTCGATCCCGCGGCTGGTGTCCAGCAGCAGAAGCCCCGGCTTGGACACGCCCTTCAGATGAAGATGAAGATGTCCGCCGTGTTGACCCGCACGATGTCTTTGGGCTTGGGATCGAAACTATGGGCTTCTACCCCCCCCCCGGAGGCAAAAGCAGGCTCACGTTCGCCCGCTCGCCGCCGATCTCCTGGGCCCAATCGGAGAGCGGGAAAAGGGTCGTGACGACCTTGAGCCCGCCGCCGGGTCCGCCGCCCCGGCAGCGGCCGGCAAAAGGGGTCAGAACAAGGCGGCCGCCGCCAAACAAAGAATTCGTGAAACGGTTGATCGTCGGTCCCTCAGGGTCCACCTGTTGGGCCAACGGCGAAATCTGGCGCCGACGCGGTGGAGATCCAGGATCGCCAGCGAGTCGACGGCCGCTTGTTTCAGAGCCAACGCCACCCCCACACCCGCCGCCCCGGCGCCGAGCACGGCAACGTCGGTTTCCACAACGGACCGAGGAAGAGACACGTGCCGATTCATGCTAAATGAGAAAATTTATCGTAATATGGGATTGCCCTGGCGGCCGCCTTACAACGTGATGATGTGATCGACACCGTCCTGCTCACACTTGCGGAAAAAATCCGCCCAACAGCCGCAGCGCACTCCGGCCACACAATTCACCGCTTCGGGCTTTTCGAGCGTGCAGCAATGCTCCCCCGCGCAGGCGCCTTCCGACAGGTGACGCTCCAGGGAGCATTGAGAGCAGGCGAGCAGCAGGATGTTCTTTTTTGCAGCAACGGCGGCGAGTCGCTCCCCGAGCGGGTCGCCCTTGCGCAGGAGATAGTTGTTGTCGTCGAAGAAAAACATCGCGGAAACGTCCGCCCCGAGCGTTCCCTCTTCAATCTGCGGGAGGATCATTTTGCCGAGCTTGTAGGAGGCGGTGTGGCCGCTGGTGGAAAAGACGTAGGCGACTTTCATGGCGGATCTCCTTTTGATGTTGGAAAAATAAGCATGATGGGGTTGACGCCATAGATGATAATTTTTATCGTTTAATCGCAAATCCCCCGGCTGTCAACCCCCCCGGCGTGGGGTCGGGGCACGGTCTCTTGGCAGCCGGTCGGCGAAAGGAGGGCACAATGGCCGAAAGGAAGAGGGCGATCGTCCGCCTTCAGAGCGAGGCGAGTCCCCATGTGTACATGACCACCAAGAACCGCAAGCGTACGCCGCACAAGCTGGAGTTGCGCAAATACGACCCCTTCGTCCGGCGGCATGTCCTTTATCGGGAGACGAAATGAGACCCCCAGCGCCCCGCAGGCGGGCCGAAGGCGGCCGGCCCGCCAAACCCTACCATCCCTCGGAGCGTGAGCCCTACATGAACCCGCGGCAGCTGGAGTATTTCCGCGGCAGGCTCCTTGCGTGGAAGGCCGAGCTCGCGGAGGAGATGGAGGAGGCACGTCAGCGGCTGCGCGCGGACCGGGATCGTTCCGCAGAGGAACTCGACCGCGCCCGGGAGGACCTGGACCGCTCCCTGGAGATCCGCACCCGCGAGCGTCAGCGGAAACTGATGGCCAAGATCGATGCGGCCTTGCAGCGGATCGCGGACGGCACCTACGGCTATTGCGAGGAGACCGGCGAGCCGATCGGTCTGAAGCGCCTCGTGGCCCGCCCGATCGCGACCCTCTGCCTTGAGGCGCAACGCCTGCACGAACAGGAAGAAAAGCTGCGCGGCAGATGAGCTGACCTCGAGGCCGCGCGATTTTTGATTGACAACGGCCGCCGGCCTGCGGTAGGGGCACAGGCGACGGCAAGGTGCCGCAGGCGGCTTAAAAGGGAATCCCGTGCGAACCGGGAGCGGTCCCGCCGCTGTAACCCCGCCCCTTCGCGAGGCGAGGGGGAACCTGTTCGGCTGTTTTGCGCCACTGTCCCGCGGAAGCGGGATGGGAAGGCCGCCGGGCGGGCGGGGGAGCCAGAAGACCTGCCTTGCCGGGATGGGCCGGGGACCCCGCGTGCGCACGGGGGAAAACGGCCGCCGCTGAAGGCGAAGCAAACTGGGTGCAGCCCTTCAAGCCATCGCGCTTGAGGGGCTGTTTTGTTTTCGCGCGCGGTCACTTGTGGCGAGGGCGCCGCGCGCGAAAGGGGTGCGGGGGGAGGCCCAAGCCCAACTCCCCCCGCGCCCCGATCCCCGTTCAACCCCAACACCGCCGGGAGGAGGACCGCCATGCGCCATCGCCGCCTTGCAACGCTTCGCACACCCGTTCCGCGATGGATCGGCTTTTTGCTGCTCTGCCTTCTCGTCGCGCCGGTTCACGCCGCGCTCACCCCGATCGCCCCCTGGCAGGCCACCTTCCTTGCCGAGCCCGATCCGCCGGCGTTCGCCTATGCCTCCGGGATCGGCCACTACAACGGCAAGCTGCTCTACGCCGCGGAAGACGGCAAGATTTGGGCCTACGACGCCGCCTCCGGCGCATCGAGCCTGGTTTGCGACACAAGCGGCCTGACGCCCGCGTTTTACGCGATCGGCGGCCTTTTCGTCGCATCCGACGGCCATCTCTACTTCCACGACAACGCGACCACGGCGAAGATCTACCGCGTCCGCCTCGCGGACCCCTGGCCCGCCGCCTACGCCGCGCTCGACACCGGCGTGACGAGTGCGATCTACGCCTTCGCCGAGAACCCCTGGACCGGAACGATCTGGTTCGCCGCGGCCGATTTCTTCGGAAGCGGCAACAACTTTTACCTGCACGAGGTGACGCCGGGGTTCGGCGCGGTGCGGCTGCGGGCATCCTTCGTGCAGCCAAACGGCGGGGGCAACGGCCCGCTCCTCTTCATCGGGCCGAGCACGGTGCTCTACGGCGAGTCCGTCTTCGGCGGAAACGGCTTTTTCCATCTCCTCAACGCGAACACCGGGGAGGTGATCGCGGAAGACCACCTCACCGTCCCGGGCGGCCTGGCGGATGCGGCCCTCGGCTACAACCGCACGGTGTTTGCCACCTCGGGCGGAGGAAAACGGGTGCTGCGCATCTCCGGCGGTGCGACGGCGGAGATCGCCAGCTCCGGCGACGAGGCGCGGGGCCTGCAGTTCAACGGCGAGAGGTTCTACGTGAGCGAGATGGTCCCCTTCGGCGGGCCCGAGGCGGGCAAGGTCCGCTTCCACACCCTCGCCGACCCGACCGCGTCTTCGGCGATCGAGGCCAAGGCGGAAAATTTCTTTGCCGGCCTTCTCGCCGCCCCCAGCCCGGCGGCGTTCGCCTACGGCTCCGCGATCGCCTACCACGACGGGTTCATCCTGTATGCCGGAGCCGACGGCAAGATTTACGCCTACAGCCTGGACACGGGGGGCACCGACCTTCTTTGCGACACAAGCGCGCTCGCCACCGCCTATTCCTCGGTGCAGGGCTTTCTCGTCTCCTCCGACGGCTATCTCTACTTCCACGACAACGCGACCACGGCGAAGATCTACCGCGTCCGCCTCGCGGACCCCCGGCCCGCCGCCTACGCCGCGCTCGACACGCAGGTGAGCGGCGCGATCTACGCCTTTGCCGAGAACCCCTGGACCGGAACGATCTGGTTCGCCTCGGCCGATTTCTTCGGCGCCGGCAACCGCTTTTACCTGCATCAGGTGAACCCGGGCTTCAACGGGGTGACCCAGAGGGCCTCCTTTGCCCAGCCGCACGGGGGCGGAAACGGGCCCCTGGTCTTCCTCGACGCGACGACCGTCCTCTACGGCGAGTCGGTTTTCGGCGGAGACGGCTACTTCCACAAGGTGAACACCCAGAGCGGGGCCCTGCTCCAGGCGGACGCCTTCACCTTTCAGGGCGGGCTCGCGGGGGCGGCGCGCGCCTTCGACGGCAAGATCTACGCCGCGACCGGCGGCGGGAAGAAGATCTTCGCTCTGAACGGCCAAAGCAAAACCGCGGTCGCGGAAACGCGAAACGACGCCCAGGGCCTGGCATTCGACGGCGCCTCCCTCTTGATCAGCGGGCTGGTCCCCTTCGACGGCGGGCCGGACGCCGGTTCGGTCGAGTTTCTCTTTCTCGGCAAGCCGCGGGCCTCGGGGGTCCCCGCCGGCCAGCAGGTCGGGGCGGGGGTCGATTTGAACGCGGACGGGATCCCGGACGTCCGGCAGCCGGCGGTGATCCTCGCCGTGAACGCGGCCGGGGCGGCGGGGCGCCAGATCGGCGCCTCCGCCGTCTCCCCGGACACGGTGATCGACGCCTTGGAGGCGGTCGACCCCGCGACCATCGCGGACACAACGGGACGGCCGGGCAGCCTGCCCTTCGGGCTCGTGCGCCTCCGGGCCTCGGTGCCGAGCGGCGAGGAGGCCGAGGTGCGCATCCACCTCTCGGAGGCCGCCCCGGCGGGCGCCAAATGGTACAAGTACGACCCGGTCACCGGCTGGCAGGATTTTTCCGCCTACGCCACCTTCAGCGCCGACCGCAAGTCCCTCACCCTGCGCCTCAAGGACGGCGGCCACGGCGACGCCGACCGGGTGGTGAACGGCGAGGTCCTCGATCCGGGGGGGATCGGGGCGCCGGCCTCCGCGGCGGACGGCGGGGGCGGGGGCGGCGGCTGCTTCATCGCCGCCGCGGCACCGGCCGCACCGGCCGCCTCCCGGCTCGTCTTCCTTCTCCTTGCCGCCGCGCTGCTCCCTGGCGCGGGTCTTGCGCGACGATGGATTCGCCGGAGAAACGCGTCTATGTTGGACCCCCGATGAGAGGGGACTTCTTTCCTGCCGGATCCCGCCGCACGGGCTTCCCCGGCCCATGGCGGGGTCTCCTCCTCCCCGGGCTGCTCTGGGCCGCGGCGGCGGTTTGCGCCGCGGCCCAGGCGCCCCCCCCCGAGCGCTTCGCCATGGAGGAGGTCGTGGTCACGGCCTCGCGCCTCGAGGAGGAGGTCCGCGAAACGCCGCGGAACGTGACCGTGATCACCGCCGCGGACATCGCCCGGGCGACGAGCAACTTCGTCCCCGAGCTGCTTGCGCGCGAGGCGGGCGTGGTGCTGCGCAGCCTTTTCGGCACCGACAAGAACGCCGGTGTGGACATCCGCGGCATGGGCGAAACCGCCGCGAGCAACGTGCTCGTCCTGGTCGACGGTTTTCGGCTCAACCCCGCCGATCTCGCCGGCCCCGATTTTTCGACCCTCCCGATCGACGAGATCGAGCGCATCGAGATCGTGCGCGGGGCGAACGCCGTGCTCTACGGCTCGGGCGCCGTCGGCGGGGTGGTGAACATCATCACCAAGCGCGGCGCCGCCAAGCCCTCCGGCAGCCTCTACGGCGCCTACGGCAGCTACGGCACCTTCGACGCCCGCGCCTCGGGCGGGGGGAGCGCAGGCGACCTCAACCTCGCGCTGAACGCCTCCGCCTTCGACACCGACGGCTACCGCCAGAACGGGGGCCTCGAAAAAAAGGACGCCGGCCTGCGCGCGCGCTACGACCTCTCCGGCTGGGCGAACCGGGATCTCTTCCGGGGGCTCCTCGCCCACCTGAGCGCCGCCTACCACACCGACCGGCAGGGGCTCCCGGGCGGGGTGCCGATCGAGGATATCGACTCCTCAAGCCGCAGGCGCAAATCCTCCAGCCCGCGCGACGTCGCACAAACCGACGAGGCCCGCCTGCGCACGGGGATCGAGGCCGACCTCGGGCGGGCGGGCGCCTTGCGGCTCTTCGGCGGCCTGCGCGACCGCGCCGGCGACTACGTGCTCGGCTACACCCCGCTCAAGCCCAAGAGCAGCCAGACGAGCACGCTCGACGAGACGACGCTCACGCTGGAGGCCGGCTGGGTCCTCGACTGGGGGACCGGCCCCTTGGCCCACACCCTCCAGCTCGGCGCCGAGGCGGCGAGCACGGAGTACGTGACCGAGCGCCTGGACCAGCGGGAGCGGAAAAACAGCGACCTCGCCCACGGCGCCCTCTTCGCCCTGCACCGCACGCGCTGGGGGGACCGGGTGAGCCTCGATCTCGGCGGCCGCGCCCATCTCTTCCGCGGCGCCTTCCGCAACGACGACCTTGTGAGTTTCGGCGGCACGGAGCGCTGGGTGAACGGGGAAAAATTCCACAAGCGCTTCCGCGATCTCGCCGGCCAGGCGGGGCTCGTCTGGACCCCGCGGCAGGAAACCTCGCTCTTCGCCGCCGTGGCGACGAGCTTTCGCATCCCCAACGTGGACGAGTTCGCCCTCGCCGAGGACGATCTCAAGCCCCAGCACGGCCGCCATGTCGACCTGGGCTGGCGCGAGCGCTGGGGAAGGCGCGCCGAAACCGGCATCGCCCTCTTCTGGGTCGACATCGAGGACGAGATCGCCTTCGACCCCAACCTGCGCCTGAACCGCAACTACGAGGAGACGACCCGGCGGCTGGGCGCGGAGCTCTCGGCCCGCCTTTTTCTGACCGATCGCCTCACCCTGCGCGGCAATGCCGCCTACACCCGGGCGCGCTTCCTCGACCCGGGCCGGGACGTGCCCCTGGTCCCCCGGCACAGCGCCAACCTGGGCCTGGAGTGGCGGCCGGTCGAGGCGCTGACGATTTCCGTCCTGGGCGCCTTCGTCGGCGACCGCGAGGACGGAAGCAGCCTCGGCTCGCGACGCTTCGCCGAGATCGACGGCTACCGCACGGTAGATCTCAAGCTCGCCTACACCTGGCGCGGGCTCAAGGTCTTCGGCGGGGTGAACAACCTCTTCGACGAGCGCTACGCCACGGCCGCCTTCAGCGAGACCTACTACCCCATGCCGACCCGGAACTTCTACGGAGGGCTGCAATGGAGCTTCTGACTTCGGCCGGCCCGCGGCGGGCCCGGCTGATCGGCCTGCTCCCGGCGCTCGGCCTGCTCGTTCTACTCGGCGCCGGGGAGCCCCTCGCCGGCCCTTACCCGCCCGCGGCCGGCCGTCCGGGCAGCACCGCCGTGTCCAAGGACGACCCCGAATTGCGGGCCTGGGCCGCGGGCTGGACGGACTATGTCGCCGGCGGGGAAGTCTCCTCCACCTGGCAGACCCCGGAGCGGGCGCTCGGCAAGGCGGCCGGGGACTCCTACGACGTCGTGAGCCTGGGAAACGGCGGCCGGGTCACGCTCACCTTCGAGCGGCCGATCACCAACGGCGCAGGCTGGGACTTCGCCGTCTTCGAAAACTCTTTCGGCGACACCTTCCTCGAGCTCGCCTGGGTCGAGGTCTCCTCGGACGGCACCCATTTCACGCGCTTCCCGAACCGGTCGCTCACGCCCGGGCCGGTCGGCTCCTTCGGCGCGGTCGACCCCACGGACATCGACGGGCTGGCCGGGAAATACCGCCAGGGCTGGGGGACACCCTTCGACCTCTCCGATCTCGCCGGGAACCCCGAGGTGCAGGCCGGCCTCGTCAACCCGGGGGCGATCACCCATGTGCGCCTCGTCGACATCGTGGGCGACGGCAGCGCGCTCGATTCCGCGGGAAACCCGATTTACGACCCGCACCCCACCTCCCTGAGCGCGGGCTTCGACCTGGACGCCGTGGGGGTGCGCTACCTGCTGGCGGAAAACTCCCCGCCGGATGCGCCCGCGGCACTCTCCCCGGAGGACGGCGCGCACGACGTCCCCCTCGAGGTGACGCTCCGCTCCGGTCCCTTCCGCGACCCCGACACGGCGGCAGGGGATTTCCACTTCCAGACCCGCTGGCAGCTCGCCGCGGATGCGGCCTTCCACACCCTGCGGCTCGATCTTGCAAGCCCGTATGCCTTGACGGAGCTTCCGCTTTCGGCCCTGTGGCTGCCGCCGGGCACAAGATTGTATTTTCGAATACAACACATCGACGGCCGCGGCGCCGCCTCGGCCTGGTCGGAGACCGTTTCCTTCACGACCACGGCGGCCCCCCGCGACGGCGACGGAAACGGCATCCCCGACGACCGCGAGCTTCCCGCCGCAAGCCCGGTCGACCTCAACGGCGACGGCATCGCCGACGCCCTCCAGGTGACCGAGCGCTTCAAGGTGTTTTCCTCCGCCATGGGCGGCGGGCAGATGGCCCTCTCCCTCGCCGGGGAGGGGGCGGTGATCGACGCCGTGGAGGCCTTCGACCTCGAGGAGCTGCCCTCCGGGGTGGGGGCGCCCGCGGACACGCTGCTCGGCCTCGTGGGCTTTCGCCTGAGGCTCCCCGCGGCCGGGGGGGCAGCCACGCTCACGGTCTTTCTCTCCGAGCCCGCGCCGGAGGGCTACGCGTGGTATGCCTACGATGCGCTCCGCGGCTGGCGCACGGTGCCCCAGGCCGCCTTCCGCGCCGACCGGCGCGCGGTCACGCTCGTGGTCGTAGACGGCGGCGAGCTCGACGCCGACGGCCGGGCGGACGGCGTGATCGTGGACCCGGGCGGGGTCGGCGTCGCCGCGGACACCGCGGAGCCCCCGCCGCCGAGCGGCAAGGCCGGCGTGGGCGGGGGAGGCTGCTTTCTCGCCGCGGCAGGATCCGCCGCCGCCGCAAGCCCTCGCGCCGGGATGCTCGTCCTGGCGGGGCTGGTTTTGGCCGCGGCCGGGGCGTGGAGGCGGCGATGAGGGGGGGGCTTCGCGCGGCGCTCCTGCCGCTCGCCCTCGGTCTCCTCGTTCTCCTCGGGGCCGGCAAGCCGCAGGCCGGGGAACGGCGGGTGGTGTTCGACCAGCTCGGACGCCGGCTCGAGGTGCCCGCCGACCCCCGGCGGGTGGTGGCGCTTGCCGAGTCGGTGACCGAAATCGTCTTCGCCGTGGGCCGCGGGGAGCGGCTCGTGGGCACGACTCGCTTCGCCGATCACCCCCCCGAGGCCCTCCGCATCCCGCGGGTCGGGACCTACATCCAGCTCGACATCGAGCGCATCGCCGCCCTCCGGCCCGAGTTCTGCATCGGCACCCGCGACGGCAACCCGCGGGCCGCGGTCGAGCGGCTGGAAGCGCTCGGCATTCCGGTGTATGTTACCCACCCCATGGGGCTCTCGGCCATGCTCGCGAGCATCCGCGAGATCGGCCGTCTCCTCAACGCCGAGGGGCGGGCCGAGGAGCTCGCCGGGGATCTCGAGCGGCGCATCGCGCGCGTCGCCGCCCGCGCGCAGG